>WBZP01000337.1_pt1 | contig 64405 bp, 56 predicted proteins | sample 5204301 | NCBI WGS metagenome assembly WBZP01 (sample SAMN12412401, study PRJNA552823) | activated sludge metagenome | isolation source: activated sludge from nitrification reactor of wastewater treatment plant... | place: USA: Pennsylvania | collected 2017 | reverse complement strand
CCTCCAGTATGTCGGACACGGCGAGGCCAAGGTCTGCGATTTCGGGGCCGCCTACTGGGCAAAGGACGATTCGACGCAGGTGATGGATATCGGGTCGCTCGCCTACATGGCACCGGAACTCTTCCGCCACTGGGTGACGCCGCAGGCCGACATCTACGCGCTGGGGATCGTCCTCTTCCAGTTGCTCACCGGGCAACAGCCATTCCGCGCCGACAGCCCGGCATCGCTGATGTACCAGATCCTCAACAGCGACCCGCCACGCCTCTCGGACCTGCGCGCCGACCTGCCGCCCGCGTTCGAAACGCTCGTCGGCCGCATGATCGCCCGCAACCTCGAGGAACGCTTCGCCGACTGGCCTGCCGTTCTCGCCGCGCTGTCCGAACTGCTGCCCAGCCTTGAAGCCGACACCACCGACCCGCGCAAGAAGCCGGCCCAGGCCGAACTCTACGACCAGCTGCGGCAACTACCCCTGCTCGCCGATCTCAACGGGGCCCAGCTGTGGGAACTGCTGCGCATCTCGCGCTGGCACCGGGTGCCGCCCGGCACCGTCCTCGTGCAGGAGGGCATGGACGCCAAATCCTGCTACCTGCTGCTCAAGGGAGAGGCCAAGGTGACCCAGCAGGGCAAGCTGATCAACTGGCTGAACGCCGGCACCCTGTTCGGCGAGCTCGCCTTCGCCGAAACCACGCCCAGCACGCGCAGCGCCACCGTCACTGCCGTCGAAACCGTCACCGTCGGTAAATGGCCGTACAGCCACCTGCACAAGGCCTCGCCAGCGCTGCAGTCGAAGATGCTGCAGATCTTCTTCCGCCTCGCCGCGGAGCGCCTGAAGAAGGCCGACGAGCAGTACCTGCTGCTCTACCAGAAGCACCTGAAGGAAAACAACCTGGTCTAGCCGGCCACGAAAAGCAAACGGCCCGCACAAGGCGGGCCGTTTTCGTATCTGGTGGCCAGTCGCGGAATCGAACCACGGACACGCGGATTTTCAATCCCTGAAAAATGCCGTTTTTCCCGAATTCATCGGCGTTGATCGAAATCCTATATAACCGGTTAAACCATTGCCAAATGGGCGTTTCAATTAGGTTACAAAACTCCGAGTGTTGAATTGAATTGATCCATATTCTATGATTCTGGTTACATGGTGGTTACATGGAACGCATGTAACCCCGGCGACGGAGACTTAGAACATGGCTCGCATCAATCTCACGGCAGGGCGGATTCGCGAATTTTCGACCGACAAAGTACAAGCCTTTCTGTGGGACACCGAAGCCCCCGGCCTTGCAGTTCGTGCAACATCATCAGGCGCAAAGTCCTTCGTCTTTCAGGGCAAACTGGCAGGCGCCACAATTCGCGTCACCATCGGCGAAGTAAGAGCCTGGGGGATTGACGAGGCACGAGCCGAAGCCCGCCGACTGCAGACACTTCTCGACCGCGACATAGACCCCCGAGCGGAAAAGGCCGAGCGACTGGCGGCAGTGGAAGCCAAACGTGCAGCCACCAAGCGCCAGAGCGCTACCTTTGGCCAGGCTTGGGCTGCCTACGTCGCCAAAATGGGCGGCAGGTGGAGTCCGCGCCACCTGGCTGACCATGAAAAGATGGTTCGACAAGGTGGAGAGAAGAGGAAGCGCGGCCCCGGCACGACCACTCCGGGGCCATTGGCACCCCTTGTACCGATGAAGCTCTCGGATCTGAACGGTGAGTGCATCGCACAGTGGCTTGACGACGAATCCGCCAAGCGACCGACGCAAGCCGCCCTCGCCTTCCGCCTGCTTCGAGCATTTATGCGATGGGCCGCAGAGACCAAGGAGTACGCAGGCGTAGTCAGCGTCTCTGCCGTTGGAGCAAGAGTGGCGAAAGACCACTTACCCAAACCCCGCGCAAAGGATGGCGACTGCCTGCAGCGCGAGCAATTGGCTGCGTGGTTCACCGAGGTGCAGAAGCTTCCGACAGTGGTAAGTGCCTACCTGCAGACGGCACTTCTCGTCGGGGCAAGGCGCGAGGAACTGGCGGGCATGCGTTGGGATGACGTGGATTTCAAATGGCGCTCTCTCACCATCCATGACAAGGTTGATGGCGAGCGCACTATCCCGCTGACGCCATACTTGGCAAAGCTACTCGCGAACCTCAAGCGCCTGAACGACACACCACCCTCGCAATACAGGATTCTGCGCGGAAAGCGCATCGAAAACGACCTGCGGGGATGGAAGCCATCGCCTTGGGTATTCGCGAGCGACACATCGAAGAGTGGACACCTTGCAGAACCTCGCGCTGCACACGTCAAGGCGCTGACCACTGCGGGACTTCCTCATGTAAGCCTGCACGGTTTGCGCCGGAGCTTCGGCACACTGGCGGAATGGGCGGAAGCACCTACTGGCGTTGTGGCGCAAATAATGGGACACAAGCCAAGCGCTATTGCCGAGAAGCACTATCGCCGCAGAGCGCTCGACTTTCTGCGTAAGTGGCATGACCGCATCGAGGAATGGATTCTTGAGCAGGCCGGTATTGAACAGCCGAAACCGGACGAGAAGGGCGACCTGCGGTTAGTTTCCAAGTAGCCGCCTCTGATCGAAGTTGAAATACCCGGATCGGGATTGACTTCCATCCCGGCAAGTATTAAAAATGGGCCGTCACCTCGCCGAGGTGACCATTTGCTACGGGAATAACAGCATCACTGGCGGCATCTTCCGACCCGCCCTGAGCTGACGGGACTCCCAAACGAAATTAACGACGGTTCATGCGACCGAAGGGCGAATGCAAGCTAACCGCTTGCGCTCGCCCTTTTCATTTGTGCAGCACTGGTGAGCCAAGCGACTCTCGAAGGAGATTCGCATGAGAACCGCAAAATCCGACGCGCCCCGTAGCGTCAGTCAGCAGACCAAAAAGCTACTCACGACCGAACAGGTCGCGAAACTGTTCAACAGCCAACCACAGACCCCTCGCGCATCGTTCTGCCGCAAAGGACACTGGATGGGGCTAACTCCGCGCAAGCTGCCGAACGGTCGGCTTGGATGGTCGGCAGACGATGCCGAGCGCCTGCTGAATGGGGAGGGCTAATAATGGACTCCCTCGAACACAAAAACGACAACGCCGGGGGGCAACCCGGCGCAGTCGGCAAAGCAAGCAGCATTCATCAATTTGAATTCTACTACCCGAGCATCGAAAGTGTCCGTGGCCGAATTCTTGGTTCGCTGCTGCGCGGCGAACAACTGACGCAAAACGACACACTTCGTCGCTTCAGCGATTTCCGTCTCGCACCAAAAGTCGAAGCACTCCGTAGGTCAGGATGGGAAATTGTCACGGAAATGATAGACGTTGGTACTCGCGATGCAGGCCGACGTTCTCGTGTCGCACGGTATCAATTGTGCGGGGAGGCCATCGAGGCCGCAGGCGACGTTGGGCGACAGTATGCTGCAGCAGCACTCGCTGCGGAGATTCTTCGGAGGGCCACATGAATGCCCCGCTCCTCGAAAAGAAAGCCAGTCGCTGCGGATGGCTCGTGGCAGCCAATCTCGCTCGATTTCCTTCGTACCCGTGCATGTTCGGAACTTTCGCCACTCGCTACCAAGCTATTGCTCGACATCATGTCGATGATGAGGCCAAACGCTGTCGGCAATGGAGACATCAGCCTCGCCCCGAAAGTGATGGCCATCATGTTCGTGCAATCGGAGAAGTTCATCGAGGCGCACGGCGGCAAGCTCGGTGATGTGTCCATCTATGGGCAGGAATCCAACCCGACGACTTGGCGACTGGCGGCGATGAACCTCGCCATTCGTGGCATTGAATACAACCTGGGGAGAGAGCCGGGGGACACCTTTACCCGCAATCAGCACCCGGATCTGCGGGCCGACTTCATCCTCGCCAATCCGCCGTTCAATATCAGCGACTGGTGGCACGGCAGCCTCGAAGGCGACCCCCGGTGGGTGCATGGCACGCCGCCGCAGGGCAACGCCAACTATGCGTGGCTGCAGCACATGCTCTACCACCTCAAGTCCAACGGCCGGGCCGGCATCGTACTGGCGAACGGCTCAATGAGTTCGAGCCAGAACAACGAAGGTGCCATCCGTGCCGCGATGGTCGACGCCGATGTCGTCGAGGTGATGGTGGCGCTGCCCGGCCAACTCTTCTTCAACACCCAGATTCCCGCCTGCCTGTGGTTCCTAACCAAGCAGAAGACCTCACGACAAGGTGAAGTCCTGTTTATCGACGCCCGCAAGCTCGGCAGCATGATTAGCCGGGTACAGGCAGAACTCACCGACGAGGTGATCGAACGCATCGGCAAAACCGTCGCCGCGTGGCGCAGCGAAGGTGGCACCTACGAGGACATTCCCGGCTATTGCCGCAGCGTGCCGCTCGCGGAAATTGCCGAACACGGCCATGTGCTGACGCCGGGGCGATATGTCGGCGCGGAGGAAGTCGAGGACGACGATGAAGCCTTTGCCGAGAAGATGCAGAAGCTCACAGAAAAACTCGGCGAGCAGATGGCGAAGGGGGCGGAACTCGACGGCTTGATCCGGCAGAAGTTGGGAAGGTTGGGGTATGACTTCTAAAGTCACCGATTCTCTAGGCGATTTTGTCAGCCTTCAACGCGGCACAACCTACAAGGGTAGTTTGGTCGGACAGCCTGGCCCTGTATTGCTCGGACTGGCTTCAATAGAGCCTAATGGCGGTTTTCGTTATGGTGGTTTTAAGACCTACGGTGGCGACTGCCCTGAGAAAATCACTTTGAAGCCGGGAGATATGTACGTCTCACTCAAGGACGTGACTCAATCGGGTGATTTGCTTGGTTCAGTATCTCGCGTGCCACCAGACATTCCATCAGGTCGCTTAACGCAAGATACGGTTAGGTTGGCTTTCGATAGGCGTCCAATTTCACGGGAATACCTATATTGGTTACTTCGTACCCCGAGCTATCGTGAGTACTGCCGAGGTTGCGCAACAGGAACGACAACCCTTGGCTTGGCACGTGAGGATTTTCTGAGTTTCCCCGTGCCGTCTCCATCTTCGACAGACACGTTGCTTGTAGAGTTACTGGAGGGTATTGAAAAGCGCATTACCCTCTTGCGCGAAACTAACGCCACGCTCGAATCTATCGCGCAGGCGCTGTTCAAGTCGTGGTTCGTCGATTTCGATCCCGTCCACGCCAAGATGGAAGGCCGCGCTCCGGAAGGTATGGATGAAGCCACGGCGGGGCTGTTTCCGGATATGTTCGAGGAGTCGGCTTTGGGGTTGATGCCGAAGGGGTGGCGGGTAGTTCGCCTCGACTCATTTATCGAACTGGCTTACGGCAAAGCCTTGAAAGCAGAGAACCGCAGAGCCGGCCCGATCCCTGTGTATGGATCGGGTGGAATTACTGGTTGGCATGACCAAGCCCTAGTTGAACAAGCCTCAATCGTCGTCGGGCGAAAGGGTACAGTCGGAAGTCTTTACTGGGAAAGCCGTCCATTTTTCCCGATTGATACGGTTTTCTACGTCAAATCAGGGAAGCCACTGACCTATTGCTACCTTTTGCTCAAGACGCTTGGGCTTGACTCAATGAATACAGATGCGGCCGTTCCAGGGCTTAACCGAGAAAATGTTTACCGATTGTTGGTAACGGAACCGCCGGGGAGCGTTTTAGCTGCGTTCGACAGCATCGCATCCGTGCTTCGCATATCAGTGGACGAGAATGAGCAGCAAGCTCAAACCCTCGCCACCCTACGCGACACCCTTCTTCCCTGCCTGATTTCCGACCGACTCCACCTTCCCGAGGTCGAGGCGTTCATTGACGAGGTTGCCGCATGAGCGAACCTGGTACCCAATACGCACTGTTTGAGTCTATCGAGGCCATTCCGGTCGAACAACCTGCTGCCGCGCCGGAATCGGCCGAACGGCGCTTCAGTGATTTCGTGGTGTATGTCGATGAAAGTGGAGACCACTCGCTTGCCAGTATTGACAAGGATTACCCAGTATTCGTACTGGCGCTCTGCGTCTTCAATAAGCGCCACTACGCCGAGAAAATCATTCCGGCAGTCGAGAAGCTAAAGTTCAACTACTTCGGCCACGACAGCGTAGTGCTTCACGAGCATGAAATACGCAAGCAGAAAGGCGATTTCGCTTTCCTGAGCCATCGCCCCACACGCACGACTTTCATGGAGCGGCTATCGTCCATCATGGAAGCGAGCAACTTCATTCTCATTGCCTGCGTGGTGGACAAACCTCACTTGGGTCGTAGCGAAGGAATAACGTCCAACCCTTACCACATCGCCTTGGGGCTTTGCCTGGAGGCCTTACGCGAATTTCTCGCTGAGAAGAATCAGGATCAACTCAAGACGCATGTCATCGTGGAGTGCCGGGGCAAGAAGGAAGACTCAGAGCTTGAGCTTGAATTCCGGCGTATATGCGATGGGGCCAACCCAGATAATCGGACGCTGCCGTTCGAGGTTGTCTTTGCCGACAAGAAGACCAACTTGGCCGGTCTGCAACTAGCAGACCTCGTGGCTCGCCCGGTGGGTCTCAGCCATGTACGGCCGAACCAGGCGAATCAAGCCTTCGACATGCTCAAACGGAAGTTTTTCTGCGACGGGGGACGAGCAAAGGTGGGAAGCGGATTTGAAAACGTAGGCTTGATGATTTACCCGCCCAAGAAAGCGAAAGGCCCCGGTGAACCCACCGAGGCCATAGCGCCGACCGGGAACCCCCAATCCACTTAAGCCGTATTCTAGCCGAATATGCAAAAAACGCTAGTCCAATAACTGCCCGCCACCACTCTCATATGACCGAAGACCAACTCGAACAGGAAACCCTTGGGTGGCTCGAAGAGGTCGGCTATTCCTGCCTGTTCGGGCCGGACATCGCTCCGGACGGCGCCGCTGCCGAGCGGGCGGATTACCTGCAGGTCATCCTGCCGTTCCGCCTCCGCGAGGCGATCCATCGACTGAACCCGGATATTCCCACCTCCGCGAAGGAAGATGCGCTGCGGCAGGTGATGGATTTGGGCATTCCCGTTCAGCTTTCCGCCAACCGCCATTTCCACAAACTCTTGGTTAGCGGCGTGCCAGTCGAATACCAGAAGGACGGCGAGACACGCGGCGATTTCGTGCGCCTTATCGACTGGGCGAAACCTGCCAAGAACAACTGGCTTGCGGTCAATCAGTTCTCGATAAAAGGGCCGCATCACACCCGCCGGCCGGACATCATCCTGTTCGTGAATGGCCTGCCGTTGGTACTTCTCGAACTGAAGAATCCGGCTGACGAAGCCGCCGACATCTGGAAGGCCTACGACCAGATCCAGACCTACAAGGAACAGATTCCCGATGTCTTCCAGTACAACGAAATCCTGTTGATTTCGGATGGCACGGAAGCACGTATGGGGTCGCTCTCGGCGAATGCCGAACGCTACATGCAGTGGCGAACTATTGACGGTGTGACGCTTGATCCGCTTGGCCAGTTCAACGAACTGGAGACCCTGGTGCGGGGTGTTCTGGCCCCGGAGCATCTGCTCGACTACCTGCGTTACTTCGTGTTGTTCGAGGACGACGGCACGCTCATCAAGAAGATTGCCGGCTATCACCAGTATCACGCGGTACGTGCCGCCATTGGCAAAGTGGTCGAAGCCTCACGCCCCGGCGCTGCCGAAAAGGCTAAAGGCCGGGGTGGCGTGGTGTGGCACACGCAGGGCAGTGGCAAGAGCATCACCATGACCTGCTTTGCCGCCCGCGTGATGCAGGAGAAGGCGATGGAGAATCCGACCATCGTCGTGATTACCGACCGCAACGACCTGGATGGCCAGTTGTTCGGCGTGTTCTCTCTGGCGCAGGATTTATTGCGTGAGCAGCCGGTGCAGGCGGAGACCCGGCAGGACTTGCGGGCCAAGCTCGGAAATCGACCTTCTGGCGGCATCGTGTTCGCGACGATCCAGAAGTTCATGCCCGGCGAGGACGAAGACACCTTCCCGGTGCTTTCCGACCGGCACAACATTGTCGTCATCGCCGATGAGGCGCACCGGACGCAGTATGGCTTCGAGGCCAAGCTAAAGAATGTTCGCGTGACCAAGGCCGGCGCTGCCGCCAACGATGCACGGGCATTGCAGGCGGCCGAGCCAGGGGTGGAATACGAGGCCCGGTATCAGGTGGGCTACGCGCAGCATCTGCGCGATGCGCTGCCCAATGCGACCTTCGTGGCCTTTACCGGCACGCCGGTATCGAGCGAAGACCGCGATACCCGCGCCGTGTTCGGCGACTACATCCACGTCTACGACATGCAGCAGGCGAAGGAGGATGGCGCCACCGTGGCCATCTATTTTGAGTCGCGCCTCGCCAAGCTGTCGCTGAAGGAAGAGGAACTGCCGCACCTCGACGAGGAAGTGGATGAACTGGCTGAGGACGAGGAAGAAAGCCAACAGGCCAAGCTGAAGAGCCGTTGGGCCGCCCTGGAGAAGGTGGTGGGCGCCGAGCCGCGCATCGCCGCCGTCGCTGCGGATCTGGTGGCGCACTTCGAGGAACGCAACAAGGCGCAGACCGGCAAGGCGATGGTGGTGGCGATGAGTCGCGACATCTGCGTTCATCTCTACAACGAAATCGTGAAGCTGCGCCCCGATTGGCACGATGCCGACCCGGAGAAGGGGGCAATCAAGATTGTGATGACGGGTTCAGCGAGCGACAAGGCGCTGCTCCGCCCGCACATCTACAGCAGCCAGGTGAAGAAGCGCCTCGAAAAGCGCTTCAAAGACCCGCAGGACGACCTGCGCATCGTCATCGTGCGTGACATGTGGCTGACCGGCTTCGACGCGCCCTGTGTGCATACGCTGTACGTCGACAAGCCGATGAAGGGCCACAACCTGATGCAGGCCATCGCCCGCGTGAATCGGGTGTTCAAGGACAAGCAGGGCGGTCTGGTCGTCGATTACATCGGGATTGCCAACGAGCTGAAGAGCGCCCTCAAGGAATACACGGCGAGCCAAGGGCGCGGCCGGCCGACCGTAGATGCTGCCGAGGCATATTCGATCCTCGCCGAGAAGCTCGACATTCTGCGCGGCATGCTGCACGGCTTCGACTACAGCGATTTCCTGACCGCCGGCCACAAGCGCCTGGCCGGGGCTGCGAACCATGTACTTGGCCAGAAGGATGGCAAGCAGCGCTTTGCCGACACGGCACTCGCCATGAGCAAGGCCTTCACGCTTTGCTGCACCCTCGACGAGGCCAAGGCGGTGCGCGAGGAAGTGGCTTTCATGCAGGCGGTAAAGGTCATCCTCACGAAGCGCGACATCAGCCAGAAGAAGCGCACGGACGAAGAGCGCGAACTGGCCATCCGGCAGATTATCGGTTCAGCCGTAGTATCGGAGGATGTGGTGGATGTGTTCGAGGCGGTCGGCCTCGATAAGCCGAACATTGGCATCCTCGATGATGACTTCCTTGCCGAGGTGCGCAACCTGCCGGAGAAGAACCTCGCCGTCGAACTGCTTGAACGGTTACTGGAAGGCGAAATCAAGACGCGCTTCGCCGGCAACCTTGTGCAGGTGAAGAAATTCTCCGAGATGTTGAGCAATGTCGTAAAGCGCTACCAGAACCGCGCCATTGAAACCGCCCAGGTGATCGAAGAACTGATCGACATGGCCAAGAAGTTCCATGCGGCCGCAAACCGGGGCGACGAGCTTGGGCTGAACGAGGATGAAATTCGCTTCTACGACGCCCTGGCCAACAACGAATCTGCCGTGCGGGAACTGAACGACGAGACGCTAAAGAAGATTGCCCACGAACTGACCGAGAACCTGCGCCAGAACCTGACCGTGGATTGGTCGGTAAAAGAGAGCGTGCGGGCCAAGCTGCGCATTATGGTTCGGCGCATCCTGCGCAAGTACAAGTACCCGCCCGATCAGCAGGAAGAGGCCATCCAGTTGGTGCTGCAGCAGGCGGAGGCGTTGGGAGAGGCTTGGGCGTAGGCAGGATGGATGTCTGACGCTCGGAGGTAATCAGCAAGGAGGCGCTTGTGACTGACGCGTGGGGCAACGGCTTTCATTCCGAACCTGGATTTCCGCCAGAGAACCGGCACCCAAGGTATGGAGAACTAAGCGACCTGCTTGATCAGCTGTGTCCGGATGCGGTCGATACAGTTAGGCGCGTAGTCAGCAATTGGAATGCGCCGATTCGGCGCCATCTTCGCGACGAAATGGCCTTCAAGCTGTCGTACGAGGATGACACCACCCGAAAGGTCACCCAGATTTCAGTCAGCGTTGGCGATGGATTTCCAACACCGGTCGAATCAATTCTGGACGAGACTTTTCTGCTCCTGCCACTGCTCCTCGAAAAGACAACTCTTGAGCGAAGTGTTCGCGGCTTGTCTCTGATAGGCACGCATCTGCAAGGTATATCAGCGCATGTTCCATTGAAGCATCCAATACCTCAAATTCGAGAGTCATTGAATGATGACCGGGATTTGATCGCCAAGGTGCTTGCCGTACTTGAAGAGAAAATTGACCTTCCCCGAAGGCTTGTCGGGATTAACCGGGATGTTCTCGGCGCCTACTATTTCAAGTTTGGGGCGATTCGCATCTATTGGATGCCGATAACGCTCCTGTCTTTGACGACCAAATTGAGCATTGAGGCAATTACGTTCGTCACGCTCGCTCACGAACTGGCGCATGCTTACTCCCACGTTGGGAAAGACATTGATGGCAGTAGTTGGGAAACCGATCATTTCGCCTCCCGCGATATCGAGTTGATCGAGGGGATTGCCCAGTACTACGCCGAACGTGTTTGCAGGTGCGTTGAGGAAAAATTCCCGGATGCCATCAAGTGCTTTGAGGCCATCTTGGCCCATCAAGCAAACGAGTACACGGCCTATAAAACATGGGTGGAAGCAAGTTCAGGGGAGAGCATGCGACAGTTCTTGCGCAGTGTTAGCGAGAGAGTCGTACGGCCTCCTCTATTTCGTTGAAGAAGGTACGCGAGGGCTTGGTCAGCCCCGTCAATTGAGTCAGTGAATTACTCAGCCGCCAGATGGCTAGGAAAACAGCCCTTGCCCTCTCGGTGACTCCGCGTGGAGTCGCTCTGCAGGGTACTGGCGAAGGAACTCACGGCTCTCTGCCGCGTTGGCGTCAAGCCAGTCGCCGTAGTCCTGCTCATGCAGGATGACGACCATTCGCTTCTCATCTTCTGGCTTGTGATAGCTCCGCATCAGAGGATGGTTGTCGGCGTTAATCGTTAGCATCGTGAAGCTATGGACGGTTTCGCCTGTCGGTGCGTTCCAGGCGCTCCACAGGCCGGCTATGCCCATCGGCAGGCCATCCGCTCGGGAAATTCGCGCAGGAACGGATTTGCCACTGCACCAGTCGGGTTCGTAGATTGCGTCGGCGGGGATGATGCAGTGCCTCGCTTGCTTCCAAGCATCGCGGTAGCTTGGCTTTTCGTGGGCCGTTTCCGACCGGGCGTTGTAGGTTCGCTTGGCAAAGGTCGCGTCTTTTGCCCAATGTGGAATCAGGCCGAACGACCCTACCAACAGTTCGCGCTCCGGTACCGCCTCGTCGCCGACATAGGCAAATTCGTGTTTCCGGACGAATGGGCCGTGGTAGCCAGGCCAAAGGGTCGAGCGCATCCCCAATGGCACCGGATAGACGCCAAAGTTACCACCGAGCCGCATGGGGTCGATTGCCGGGTCGAAGTGAGCGCACATGGCCACATCGTAGCTGACGATGCAGTAGCCCACCATCCAATGCCGGCGGGAGAAATAGCTGATTGGTACGCGACTGGCCGAAAATATTGGCTCGAAATCGCCTTTGCGGCAGAGAAAACCGCTGCTGACTTGCCTAGCCGCCTTGCGAAATCTGGTTACAAGGTGGTTACATGAGCGGCCGGACTGCTGAAATGAAAACGGCCTCCATCTCTGGAGGCCGCTTGAATACTGGTGGCCAGTCGCGGAATCGAACCACGGACACGCGGATTTTCAATCCGCTGCTCTACCAACTGAGCTAACTGGCCAAGAGGGGCGCATTATAGCGGCCGAAGTCGTGGGCGTCAAAACCTGTTTGGCCGCTCATCGCCTGTCCGTCCCCTCGCCAGGCACGGCCCCGATATTCTGGCGCACATAGAACTCGTCCCAGACGGCGAGTGCGCGCGGGTCGCGGTAGAAGAGCGAGCCAAGGAGGACGGCCAGAAAACCGAGCGGCACGGAAATCAGCCCCGGATTGCGCAGTTCGAAAAGCGGGGCGCGCAGGCCGACCAGGGAGGTATCGTCGTTGCGATAGCGTTCAAGCTCGCTCCTGGCCTGAACGACCTTGCGCCCGAGGGCGGTGCGCGCCTTCTTCGCCAGCTCGATGCGCGGCAGGTCGCCGGAGGAAAGCTCCGCCTCGATCCAGGCCAGCTGGCGCGGGGCATCGTCGAGCAGGCGCTGCGCTGCCGCCTTCACTTCGAGCGGGTACGTCATGTTCGGAGAGACGAGAACGAGTCCGATGGCGGCCAGCGAGCCGACGATCATGCCGGCGACGATGCCGCCGGTATTGCAGCGCCGCCAGAACAGCGTCAGCAGGATGCACGGGAAGTTCGCCGAGGCGGCCACCGCAAAGGCGAGGGCCACCATGTGCGCGACGTTCTGCCCCTTGGCAACGATGCCGAGCACGATCGCGACAATGCCGAAGCCGATCGCCGCCAGCCGGCCGGCGCGCACCTGAAGGTCGAGCCCGGCCTGCCCGTTGCGGATGACGCCGATGTAGAGATCGTGGGCAATGGCCGAAGTCGCCGCGAGCAGCAGGCCGGCAACGACGGCGACGATGGTGGCGAAGGCGACGGCCGCGACGAAGGCGAGCATGAAATTGCCCAGCATGCTGTCTGCGCCACCGCCCAATGCCTGGGCCAGCAAGGGTGCCGCCATGTTGCCGCCGGTGTCGACCTCGAGGATGGCCGGCGCACCGACCTTCATTGCAGCGCCCAGCCCGAGGAACAGCGTCAGCAGGTAGAAACCGCCGATGATGACCATCGCCCAGATCACGGAACTGCGCGCGGCACGTGCCGTGGGCACGGTGAAGAAGCGCATCAGGATGTGCGGCAAGCCGGCGGTGCCGAAGACCAGCGCCAGACCGAGCGAGATCTGATCGACCGGTGCGGAAAACAGCAGGCCGGGTTCGAGGAAGCGTTGCCCGAGCTCCGCCGGCGTCATGTTCTTCGCCGCATCACCAAGCAGGAAGGCGACGCGCGCCTGCACCCTCGGGTCACCGACAACGCTGGCGAAGAAATCGCCGAAGAAACCGTACTGGGACCAGACCATGAGCACCATGAGCAGCGAGGCCAGCACCAGCAGCACCGCCTTGACGACCTGGACCCAGGTGGTTGCCACCATGCCACCGAAGATGACGTAGCTGAGCATGACGATGCCGACGACGAGCACCGACACTTCGTAGTCGATCCCGATCAACGCCTTCACCAGCACACCACCACCAACCAGCTGGGCAACGAGGTAGAAGGTCGAGACGGTAATCACGGAAAGCGCACCGAGTACGCGCGCCAGGCGCGGGTTGTTGCGATAGGCAAGGATGTCGGAGAGCGTGTACTTGCCGATGTTGCGGCAGGGTTCGGCAATCACCAGCAACACCGCGATATAGGCGACCAGCCAGCCGACGGAGTACATGAAGCCGTCGTAGCCCCACAGCGAGATGAGTCCCGCGATGCCGAGAAACGAGGCCGCGGAAAGGTAATCGCCGGCAATGGCCCAGCCGTTCTGCAGGCCGGAAAGGCTGCCGCCGGCAGTGTAGAAATCCGCCGGCGTGCGCACGCGCTTCGCCGCAACGTAGGTGATCATCAGCGTGATGGCGATGACGACGGAAAAGACGGCAAAGGTCAGCCAGCGGTGCTGTGGCGGCACCACAGCCTCCGTCGCCGGCCCGGCGGCCGGCACTCCTGCCGGGAAGGTCAGGAGCAGCATGGCCGCTGCCGTTGGCCAGCGCCTCACGCATCCCTCCGCGAGCGACGTTGCGCCATGATTTCCCGCTGGATGTCCGCTGTCAGCCGGTCGAATTCGCGATTGGCCCGCAGCAGGTAGAGCGCCGCCACCGCCCAGGCCATCGCAAATTCCGACAGCGCGAAGACGATGCCGACATTGATCGCGCCGGCAATACGTATACGGAAGAACTCGGGGTACCACGCGGCGGACACCGGCAGCAGGAAAAAATAGCCGACGGACAGCAGCATCAGCGCCGCCAGAAAACGCGTCTTGCGCCGATGCAATATCTGAAAGCGCGGGTCAGCTTCGATCGCCGCCCAGTCGATGGCGTCAGTCGCCATGAGTCTCCAGCCTGTTATTTATTCAGCATGATCGCCGTGCACGACGATCCGCCCTCTCTCCTGCTGCGAAGTCTAGGCGGAGAGGCTTACAGGGGGCTGACCGCGGACGGTCAGACGAAACCGATAGGCGGGTTGCGGATACCCAGCTCGCCCTCGACCTGGGCGTCGAAGGCGGGTTGCGCGACATCCGGCTGGTGCCGGGAGAAGACCACCCGCGCGACGGCACCCCGCTCCACCGGGTTCGGACGCAGGCTGGCATCGGCATGATGCAGCTCGGCGATTTCGCGGACGATGGCAAGCCCGAGCCCCGAGCCATCGACGCCCGTACCATCGACCCGGTAGAAACGCTCGAAGACCAGCGCCGCCTGCTCCTCGCTGAGGCCGATGCCGTTATCCTCGATCTCGAGCGTGACGAAATCGCCCTGGACCACGACGCGGCCGGTCACGCGTCCGCCCTCGGGCGTATAGCGCAGGGCATTGTCGATCAGGTTGCTGATGAGTTCGCGCAACAGCAGGGCGTTGCCGAGAATCTCGGAGGACGGTGCCGCCTCGTAGCCGAGGTCGATGCGCTTGTCGAGGGCGCGCATCACCCACTCCTCGACCTGCCCGCGCAGGATGCCGTCGAGATCGAGCGGCTCCAGCGCCTGCTGAGCCTGATCGCTGGCCTCCGCACGCGCCAGCGTCAGCAGCTGGTTCACGAGGTGCGCGGCACGATCGACGCTGGTGGCGATCTGGCGCAGGGAATTCTTCAGTTCGGCAGGGTCGGATTCGCGCATCGCCAGTTGCGCCTGCGTTTTCAGACCGGTCAGCGGTGTCCGCATCTGGTGTGCGGCGTCGGCAATGAAGCGATGCTGTGCCTCCAGGTTGCCGCGCATCCGCTCAAGCATCGCATTGAAGGCGTCGATCAGCGGCTGCAGCTCCTCCGGCACGCGTCGCGTCCGGATCGGCGAGAGATCGTTCTCGGCCCGCGCCTCGATCCGTTCGCGCAGACGCGTCAGCGGCTGCAGGCCCTGCGAAAGGCCGAACCAGACGAGCACGACGGCCAGCGGAATGATCACGAACTGCGGCAGGATGACGCTGGCGATGATCTTGTTGGAAAGCTGGGAACGTTTCTCCAGCGTCTCGCCGACCTCGACCAGCAGCCACTTCTCGCGCGGCAGCGCGGGATCGCCGACATAGGTATAGGCCACCCGCAGATCCTGACCACCGACCTCGGCCTCGCGAAAATAGATTTCGCCGAGCTCGTCGGATTGATAGGCGAGGTCCTCGGCGACCCGCAGTTCGGTATCGCCGGCCAGCTTGACGCCCTTGCGGTTCACGATGTGGAAATAGACGCGATCGATCTCGTCGGCACGCAGCATCGCCCTTGCCGAGGCCGGCAGCGTGATGAGGGGCTTGCCGTTGGCGAACTTGACCTGACGCGCGATGGCATTGACGTTCTCGCGCAGTGCCTGATCGTAAGGGTAGGTGGCGACCGAGGAGGCGAAGTAGTGCGTCACCGCGATCGACAGCGGCCAGACGAACAGCAGGGGGGCGAGCATCCAGTCGAGGATCTCGCCGAAAAGCGAACGCTGGCCGTCAGGCGCTGCGGTTTTCTTGCGGTTTTTCAAGGCAGTAGCCGAGGCCGCGAACGGTGGCGATGCGTACACCGCCCGGCTCCAGCTTCTTCCTCAGGCGATGCACATAGACCTCGATGGCATTGTGGCTGACCTCCTCGCCCCAGCCGCAGAGCTGGTCGACCAGCTGGTCCTTGCTGACGAGGCGACCGGAACGCGAGAGGAGCACTTCGAGCAGGCCGAGCTCGCGCGCGGAAAGATCCAGCGGCTCGCCGTCGATCAGCGCCACGCGACCCACCTGATCGTAGCTGAGCGGGCCGAACTGCACGGTCGGCGCAGCACCGCCGGAACGCCGCGTCAGCGCACGCACGCGCGCCTCCAGCTCGGGGAGTTCGAAGGGCTTGACCATGTAGTCGTCGGCGCCGAGGTCGAGGCCGCGCACGCGATCTTCGGTCCCGTCCATCGCGGTGAGGATGAGGACAGGCAGCGCACTGCCACGGGAACGCAGGCGCTTGAGCACTTCCAGGCCGGACAGCTTCGGCAGCCCAAGGTCGAGAATCAGAAGGTCGTAGGCCGTGGAAACCAGTGCGGTATCGGCTTCCATGCCGTTGGCCGCGCGATCGACCGCGTAACCGCTGCCGCGCAGGCTGCGGCAGAGACCGTCGGCAATGATGGAATCGTCTTCGGCAATCAGGATACGCATCGGAAAAATGCCCGTGGGATTGTTTTTCGAACCGTGTTTGAAACAGTAAGGGTGCTGTAAGCGTGAAACTATAACATCCGTTCCGCTGTTCTCCTTTTATGGTCTTGGAGCTCGCGGCTTCGGCGGCGGCTCAGGGGGCGGTTCGAACCTGCACCGAATAGCCCCCTACCTTCTTTTTCCCGCTCTATCCCCCTCCCGCTTCACCTCGCGCGTCGGCGCCCTCCCGCTTCTTCCGCTTTTCCCGCATCGCACTTGTTGCTGCCTGCGCACCCACACGCTCTGCCTTTCCGTCCTGTAAACGAAAAAACCCGGGCCGAAGCCCGGGTTTTCATGAAGCGAGGTTCGCTTAGTGACCGCTGGCGCCAGCAGCACCGACACCCGTTTCCGAGCGGATCTGCTGATCCAGGTAATCGGCACGCTCCTTCTGGGCCTGAGCCGACTTGTCGAGGATCGACACCAGCCAGATCGTGAAGAAGGCAGCCGACATCGAGAACAGCGCGGCGGAGTTGTACGGGAACCAGGCCGAACCCTTCGGGTTCTTCAGCACGGCTTCCCACACCGAGGCGGAACCGATGGTCAGCACCGAGGCCAGGATCAGGCCGACGAAGCCGCCGGCAACCGCACCCTTGGTCGTGCAGTTCTTCCACAGCACCGACATGAACAGCACCGGGAAGTTGCCCGAGCAGGCGATCGTGAAGGCCAGCATCACCATGTAGGCGACGTTTTCCTTCTCGAAGGCGATGCCGAGGAAGATGGCCAGTGCGCCGAGGCACAGGGTAGCGATCTTCGACACGCGCAGTTCGTCAGCCGACGAGCAGTTGCCCTTCTTGATCACCGAGGCGTAGAGGTCATGCGACACGGCCGAAGCACCCGCCAGCGTCAGACCGGCAACCACGGCGAGAATCGTCGCGAAGGCCACGGCCGAGATGAAGCCGAGGAACAGGTCGCCACCGACAGCCTTGGACAGATGCACAGCAGCCATGTTGCCGCCGCCCTTCAGGCCCTTGGCCAGCTCACCGCCGACGTAGAACTCACCCGGGTTGGCAATCAGGTTGGTGATGGCGCCGAAACCGATGATAAAGGTCAGGATGTAGAAGTAGCCGATCCAGGTCGTCGCCCAGGCCACCGACTTGCGGGCTTCCTTGGCGTTCGGGACGGTGAAGAAGCGTTGCAGGATGTGCGGCAGGCCAGCGGTACCGAACATCAGGGCCATACCGACGGAGATCGCCGAGATCGGGTCCTTGATCAGGGCGCCCGGAGCCATGATGGCATCCTTCTTGGCGTGGACTTCAACAGCCTTGGCGAACAGGTTCTCCGGCGAGAAGCCGAACTGCAGCAGAACGCTTACCGCCATGAAGGTGGCACCACCCAGCAGCATGCAGGCCTTGATGATCTGCACCCAGGTCGTCGCGGTCATGCCGCCGAACAGCACGTACATCAGCATGATGATGCCGACCATGATTTCGGCGTAGATGTATTCCATGCCGAAAAGGATCTTGATCAGCTGACCGGCACCGACCATCTGCGCGATCATGTAGAACGCGACGACGACCAGCGACGAGAACGCTGCGAAGGTACGCACCGGGGTCTGCGCGAAGCGGTAGGCAGCCACGTCGGCGAACGTAAACTTGCCCAGGTTGCGCAGGCGCTCGGCCATCAGGAAGGTGATGATCGGCCAGCCGACCAGCCAGCCGATCGAGAAGATCAGGCCGTCAAAGCCGTTGGCGAACACCAGGCCCGAAATACCGAGGAAGGACGCGGCGGACATGTAGTCACCGGCGATCGCGAGGCCGTTCTGGAAACCGGTGATACCGCCACCGGCGGTGTAGAAGTCAGCCGCCGACTTGGTCTTGGCAGCGGCCCACTTGGTGATCCACAGCGTGGCCGCGACGAAGATCGCGAACATGATGATGGCCGTCGTGTTGATGTCCTGCTTCTGGGCCTGACCGAGGTCGGCACCCGCTGCGTAGGCACCACCGGCAACTGCCAGGGCCGCAACTGCGGCAATGATGTGCTTGATAGTCATTATTTGCTTGCCTCCTTGACGATCGCGGCCGACTCGTCGTCGAACTCGCTGTTGGCGCGGCGGACGTAGATCCAGGTGATGATGATCGTGAACACGATCACGCCGACACCGATCGGCACGCCGATGGTGGTGACACCGGCACCCATCTTCTGGCCAAGGAACTCCTTGTTGAAGGCGACCAGCAGGATGAAGCCGTAGTAGGCGACAGCGCCGAGGATCGTCATGAAGACGGAATAGCTGTTCCGCTTCGAGACGAATTGCTGGAACTTGGGGTTCGCAGCAATCTTGTTACTGATTTCTTGTGACATCGAGTGCTCCTCTCTTTTGGTTTGAATCCCTACTCTGAGCCAGAGTACGCGGCGAACTTTACGGGGGGGTTCTTACGTAAGTCTTACATCACGCAAGATTTCGTCACATTTCGTCACGGGGCGCCGCGTAAGTAGTTTCCACATCGCGGAAATACGCTTCGCATCAATTACTTGGTGCTAGAATTCCGAATCCTCAAATGTCTGACAACTTGACCGGAGACGCTTCCATGTCGCACTTCCAACCCGAGGCCGCACGATGCTGAGCGCAATGATCGTGATTTTTGTCATCGCCTACGCGGCGATCGCGCTCGAGCACCCGCTCAAGATCAACAAGTCCGCCTCGGCGCTCGTCGGCGCCGGCCTGCTGTGGACGATCTATGCCCTCGGCACGAGCGATCATCACGTCATCACCCACCAGCTCGGCGAATCACTGATGGGTACTGCGCAGATCGCCTTCTTCCTGATGGGGGCGATGACGATCGTCGAGGTCGTGGATGCGCACAACGGTTTCGAAGTCATCACCAAGCGCATCCGCGCCACCCAGCTTTCCTCGCTGATGTGGCTGGTCGGCTTCGTCACCTTCTTCCTCTCCGCCATCCTCGACAACCTGACGACGACCATCGTCATGATCTCGCTGATGCGCAAGATCCTCGCCAAGCACGACGACCGCCTGTTCTTCGCCGGCATCATCGTCATTGCCGCCAATGCCGGCGGCGCCTGGACACCGATCGGCGACGTGACGACGACGATGCTGTGGATCGGCGGCCAGGTCACCTCGCTTAACATCATGGAATCCGTATTCCTGCCCTCCATCGTCTGCCTGCTCGTACCGCTCGGCGTCACCGCCTATGCCTTGCGCGGTCAGCCGGTCGTCTCGCCCGAGCACATCGAGACGGATCACGGCCTGAAGACATCGGAGTTCGAGAAGAACGTCATGTTCTGCCTCGGCCTTGGCATCCTCGTTGCGGTGCCGGTATTCAAGACGGTGACGCACCTGCCGCCGTTCCTGGGCATTCTGTTCGGTCTGGGCATCCTGTGGCTGGTCGGCGACCTCATCCACCGCAAGAAGGAGGATGAGTTCAAGCAGCACCTGACGCTGGCGCACGCCCTTTCCCGCATCGACATGAGTTCGCTGGTCTTCTTCGTCGGCATCCTGCTCGCCGTCGCCACGCTGGAACACACGCACATCCTGTCCGATCTGGCGAAATCGCTCGATCAGAGCATCGGCCGCCTGGACGTCATCGTCATCGTCATCGGCATGGTCAGCGCCATCGTCGACAACGTGCCGCTGGTCGCCGCCGCCATGGGCATGTATGACCTGAAGACCTACCCCACCGACCATTTCCTCTGGGAATTCCTCGCCTACTGTGCCGGCACGGGCGGCTCGATCCTCATCATCGGTTCGGCCGCCGGCGTCGCTGCGATGGGCCTCGAGAAGATCCACTTCTTCTGGTACGTGAAGAAGATCAGCGGGCTGGCACTGATCGGCTACCTGGCCGGCGCTGGCGTCTACATCCTGCAATTCAAGTTGCTGGGCTGACGCTCCACTTTTCCGGGGGTGACGACGTCGCCACCGGAGGACGAAAAAAAACCGCGGCCGAAACCGCGGTTTTTTTCTGGCTGAGCGCCGAATGCGGGATTACATCCCCATATCCATGCCACCCATGCCACCCATGCCGCCCATGCCCGGCATGCCGCCAGCGGCCGGCTTGTCTTCGACCAGCTCGGCGACCATGCAGTCGGTGGTGAGCATCAGGCCGGCAACGGAGGCAGCGTTCTGCAGCGCCGAACGGGTGACCTTGGTCGGGTCGAGAACGCCCATTTCGACCATGTCGCCGTAGGTACCGTTGGCGGCGTTGAAGCCGAAGTTGCCCTTGCCCTTGACCACTTCATTGACGACCACCGACGGCTCGTCACCGGCGTTGGCGACGATTTCGCGCAGCGGCTGTTCCATTGCGCGCAGCACGATCTTGATGCCGGCGTCCTGGTCGTGGTTGTCACCCTTGAGGTTGCCGATGAGGGCAGCGCGGGCGCGCAGCAGCGCAACGCCGCCGCCGGCGACGATGCCTTCTTCAACGGCGGCACGCGTGGCGTGCAGCGCGTCTTCGACGCGGGCCTTCTTTTCCTTCATTTCGACTTCGGTGGCAGCACCAACCTTGATCACGGCAACGCCGCCGGCCAGCTTGGCGACACGCTCCTGCAGCTTCTCGCGGTCGTAGTCGCTGGTGGCTTCCTCGATCTGCACGCGGATCTGCTTGACGCGGGCTTCGATCGCCTTCTCGTCGCCGGCACCGTCGATGATCGTGGTGTTTTCCTTGGCGATCTCGACGCGCTTGGCCTGGCCCAGATCCTTCAGGGTGGCCTTTTCGAGGGTCAGGCCGGTCTCTTCCGAGATGACGACGCCGCCGGTCAGGATGGCGATGTCTTCCAGCATGGCCTTGCGACGGTCGCCGAAGCCCGGGGCCTTGACGGCGACGGTCTTCAGGATGCCACGGATGTTGTTGACCACCAGGGTCGCCAGCGCTTCGCCATCGACGTCTTCAGCGATGATCAGCAGCGGACGGCCGGCCTTGGCGACCTGTTCCAGCACCGGCAGCAGGTCACGGATGTTCGAGATCTTCTTGTCGAAGAGCAGGACGAACGGGTTGTCGAGCAGGGCGATCTGCTTGTCCGGGTTGTTGATGAAATACGGCGACAGGTAGCCGCGGTCGAACTGCATGCCTTCGACGACGTCGAGTTCGTTGGCCAGCGACTTGCCGTCCTCAACGGTGATGACGCCTTCCTTGCCGACCTTCTCCATGGCCTCGGCGATGATGTCGCCGATCGAGGCATCGGAGTTCGCCGAGATCGAGCCGACCTGGGCGATTTCCTTGTTGGTCGTGCACGGCTTCGAGATCTTCTTCAGCTCTTCGATGGTGGCGGCGACAGCCTTGTCGATGCCGCGCTTCAGGTCCATCGGGTTCATGCCGGCGGCAACGTACTTCATGCCTTCGCGGACGATGGCCTGGGCCAGCACGGTGGCGGTGGTGGTGCCGTCACCGGCGATGTCGGAGGTCTTCGAGGCGACTTCCTTGACCATCTGGGCGCCCATGTTGGCGAACTTGTCCTTCAGTTCGATTTCCTTGGCGACGGAAACGCCGTCCTTGGTCACCGTCGGGGCGCCGAACGAGCGCTCCAGAACGACGTTGCGGCCCTTCGGGCCGAGGGTCACCTTGACCGCGTCGGCCAGGATGTTGATGCCCTCGACCATGCGCGAGCGGGCGGAATCACCGAATTTGACTTCTTTGGCTGCCATTTATGTTTCTCCTGAATTCTGTTGATGGGTCGGGTGAAGGTGATCCGCGGATCAGGCCTCGACGACGCCCATGATGTCTTCTTCGCGCATGACCAGCAGTTCCTGGCCATCGACCTTGACGCCCTGGCCGGCATACTTGCCGAACAGCACGCGGTCACCCACCTTCACGTCGACGGCGATGTGCTTGCCGTTTTCATCGCGCTTGCCCGGGCCCACGGCCAGGACTTCGCCCTGATCCGGCTTCTCGCCGGCGGAATCGGGGATGACGATGCCGGAAGCAGTGGTGCGCTCGGCGTCGATACGCTTGACGATGACTCGATCGTGCAAAGGACGGATTTTCATTCGGTTCTCCTTGGATTAAAGCGATAGTGATTGCTAACAAATAGCTGTCTTGGCACAAGGCCACGAAAAGGTCAGCACTGGATTCAAAACAGAAGGTGTTAGCACTCATGGCCAACGAGTGCTAATAATAGTAGTGCCCCACGCCGATTTCAAGGGTAGGTGAGAAGGTTTTTTGCGCGCCCGCGGCGCGCCGGGGCAAATTTCCCCGCTTCAGCGGTTGTCGGCGTTGCGCGTCGCGTTGGCGGGCAACCACTCCGGCAGTTCGCGGCCGGCAGCGTTGTCGACGATGTACTGGCGGATCAGCTTGCGCACGACCTGGGAGGGTGTCAGGTCCTGTTGAGCGCAGATTTCATCAAACAGCGCCTTCTTGCGCGGATCAATGAGAATCGTCAGACGTGCGGTACGATTTTCCATGAATTGGCTTTTCATAACGACATGATGTTAATCAAATTGTAATTGCAGGATCAATCGAAGTAAATATAATCCTCATCACGTCACATCGCTGTGACCCTCTCCTCATGAGGCGCAACCCATTCAGTTGCATGACCGGTCGTCATGGCTTCGTGAGTTCATCGGCACCCGTTGCGGGTGCCGTTTTTTTGCTGACAGGCCCCAGACAGGTGTTTTTTCCCCCGTTACCGCCGGAGACATCCGCCCCTCCCTGCGCAGCCCCCTTCTTCGGCGGCATCGTCACGCCCTTGGGCACCGCTTTCGAGCAGGCAGTCGCGCGCCTGCTGGAGGAAACCGGCGTAAACACCATGGTGCTGAGCCAGGACTATGGCGACACCCGACGTTATTCGCTGCGGCCCGAGTACGCGCAGCGCTGGCTGCCGGACGACGATTCGCTCGGACTCCGGCAGCGGCTGTTGGCGGCCGGCACGGCCGAACACGAACTGCTACAGCGCGAAATCGTTCTCTGCCTGCTGCACAGCCCGGTGCCCTACGTGTTCTATTGCCCGGAAGGGCCCGCCGCCGCGGTACGTGTGCGGCGCCATATCGTCGAGGCGGCCCGGGTGACCGCGCTCAGCTTCGATACCGATGCTGCGGAACGGCCGAGCGAAGCCTGGCGCTACGACGAGACCACCGGCTTCACCGTGCTGCCGGGCGTGCCACTGATCGACGCCCTGACCCGGGCGACACAACCGACGAACGGCAGGCGATATGCCTTCTCCTGCTACCGTGCCACCGAATACGTCATCCTGCTCGGGCTCGCCCGCGAACTGGCGGCACACAACCCGGACCGGCTGGCAATGCTGCAACGACAGTGGGAAACCCGTGCCATCATGTCGCGCGAGTTCCACGACACATTTCTGGACGAGCACGGCAGCAACGAGGCGCCGCTGCCGCCCCGTTTCTACACACCGGGCGACCGCGTCTGGTTCCGCAACCCCGACGAGGCATCATCCGATGCCACCGGCTACGAGGGCTCGTGGGTGTTCTACCTGGGCGGCGGCCTGTTCAGCAATTTCTGGCACCCCGAGCGCCCCTACACGCTGGAAGACAAATGTCTGGAAATCTTCCACTGGCGTCATGGCCTGTACCATGACGACGCGGGCGAGCCCTGCATCGACGAAGACAGGGTCGAGCGCCGGATCGCGGAGTCGCATGCGCGACCGGACGAGCGGGACGCCATCCTTGCCCGCATGTTCCGACTACGCGACCTCGCCGGCACCTACGCCGATGGCGGCTGCATCGACCGGACGCGAGAGCACCCGCGCTGCACATGTCCGACCGCCCACGGAAGCGCATGACAACAGGCTTGCATTATCATTTGATTAGTATTTACAAATCATCGTAAAGAAATAGAATGCGTCGCTCACTCTGCGAGCGACCGCCATGCGCATCATTTTCCGCCCCAAGCTCCTCGACTGCCTGCCGAACTACTCGCGCGCGCAGTTCGGCAAGGACCTCGCGTCGGGCATCACCGTCGGCGTTCTCGCCCTGCCGCTGGCCATGGCCTTCGCCATCGCCAGCGGATGTTCCCCGACCGCCGGCATCTGGACCGCCATCGTCGCCGGCCTGCTGACCTCGCTCTTCGGCGGCTCGCGCGTGCAGATCGGCGGCCCCACCGGCGCCTTCATCCCGATCGTCTACGGCATCGTCGCCGCTCACGGCTTCGTGAACCTGCTCGGCGCGACCATGCTGGCCGGCGCCTTCCTGCTGGCGATGGGCATTGCCCGCATGGGACAGCTCATCCGCTTCATCCCGGTCACCGTCGTCATCGGCTTCACCAACGGTATCGCGGTCGTCATCTTCATGGCGCAGATCAAGGATTTCTTCGGCCTGAAGATCGACAACCTGCCGGCTGAATTCTTCGCCCGTATCAAGACCCTCGCCGCCAACGCCCACACCGTCGACCTGCCGACGCTCGGCCTCGCCGTCGGCTGCCTGATCTTCCTGCTCTCCTACAATCGCCTTGCGCAGCGTCTCGCACTGTTGCGCCGGGCACCGGGGCCGCTCGCCGTCCTCGTCGTGGGAACGCTCGTGGCATGGCTCTTCGAACTCCCGGTCGAAACCATCGGCAGCCGCTTCAACGGCATCCCGCAGGAACTGCCCGCCTTCGGGCTCCCTGCGCTTTCGATCCATGATTTCGGCAAGCTGATCTCGCCGGCGATCACCATCGCGCTGCTTGGTGCCATCGAATCGCTGCTCTCGGCACGCGTCGCCGACAGCCAGATCGACGACCGCCACGACCCGAACCAGGAACTGATCGCACAGGGGCTCTCCAACCTCGCCGCGCCGCTCTTCGGCGGCTTTGCGGCCACCGGCGCCATCGCCCGCACGACGACCAACGTCAGGACCGGCGGCCGCACGCCTATCGCCGGCATCCTGCACGCGCTGGTGCTGCTGGCCATCGTCCTCGTCGCTGCACCGCTGGCCGCCTACGTACCGCTGGCGACACTGTCCGCCATCGTCATGGTCGTCGCGATCAACATGGGCGAATGGCATGAATTCGCCGAACTGCGCCGCTACTCGTACAACTATCGCGTCATCCTGCTCGCCACCTTCTTCGTCACGGTGCTCTTCGACCTGACCATCGCCGTCGAGCTGGGCATGGTGCTGGCAAGCCTGTTCTTCATCTACCGCATGTCGGAACTGACGCGCATCGAACGCATGCCGCTCGATGACGAGGCCCACGAGCCGCGCTTCATCTACCCCGACGGGACGATGCGCGTCGCCGCCTGGCAACTCTACGGCTCGCTTTTCTTCGGCGCGGTGAATAAGCTGGAGGAACTGCTAGATCCGAAGGCCGGCCACCCCGAGGTGGTGATCCTCGACATGACCCGGCTGGTGCAGCTCGACACGACCGGCCTGGAAGGCCTCGAGAACCTGCGCGACAAGCTGCAGAAGCGCGGCTGCACGCTGCTCGTGTGCGGCCTCAACAGCCAGCCCGGATCGCTGCTGCGGCGCTCCGGCTTCCTCGAGCATGTCGGCGACAACAACGTCGCCCCGGACATCGAGAAGGCGCTGGAGCGCGCCTACGTGCTGCTGCCCAACCTGATGGGCGACGACGAGGAGTACTGAACATGAGTCTCGACCTGCTGATCTTCGCCACGTTCATCCCGGTGGTCATCGTGCTCGTGGCGATGGCCGCCCGGCGCAAGGACAGGGATGCGTCCGATCACGACGGCAACGACGACGGCCCCTCGCCCGGCAGCCACCTCGGGTAGTCGCACCGCCCCCGCCATCGCTCGCCGGCGCGTGCGATGACCGCAGCACCCGGCACCTCCTTCGCCCCCTTTCCCACAGGCATCGCTTGCGCAGGCGGGCACCGCCGCCCATGGCTCGCCACGCCTGATATCCCGCAAAAACATGACCTCATCCTGAAAACAGGATGACGTCATGCGATCAGTGTGCGAAATATTCAGTTGAAACATTTCAACAACAATGAGTTAGAATAAAAACTTCACGCACAACATCACAAAGACTCGCTAATTGAATGCGCCGGCAGTCTCCCGTGTTTTCGGCCACGCTTTCGGCTCTCGCAGCAACGCAAGAGCCGCGGGAAAGCGTGATACGGCGTCGTTACTGAGGGGCTAGCCATCGTGGCGACAGATCTCCGCGACCGGCTCCAGGCAACACGTTTGCCGGCAATGCCGCAAGTTCTGTCAAGGCTGCTTCACCTCATTCATCGGCAGGATGCGGACCTTGCCGATATCGCCAGGGTCGTAGCGCAGGATGCCGGAATTTCGTCGCGCATCCTGAGCGTCGCCAACAGTGCAGCCTTTCGCAGAAGCGATCGGCGACCCAGTCTGGATCATGCACTCCTCACCCTTGGCATGGACACGATCAAGACGCTGGTCATCGGCGAATCGGTCGCACAGGTGTTCAACCATTTTTCCCGGCGAACCCCGGCGGACATTTCGGGGTTCTGGCGCCATTCGCTGACCACCGCACTCCTCACCAGGGAAATTGCGGCCCTTGCTGCCTACCCCCATGCCGAGGAAGCCTACCTCGCCGGACTGCTGCACGATGTCGGCCGCCTGGCACTCGTCTGCGCCAGTCCCGAGGAATACGGTGAATTCTTTCAGTCGCCCGACACCGATGCCGTCTGCGACCGGGAGAAGGCCTCGCTGCAGATCACGCATGCCGAGGCCGGGGCCTGGATTGCGGAGCAGTGGAAGCTCGATTCCTTTCTTTCCGACAGCATCCTCTACCACCATCAGCCACCGGGGAGCCTGGGCAGCGCCCCCCTCCTCGTGCGTATTTGCGTCCTGGCAAACAGGCTCGCCGAGCATGGACCCGACAGCACCGAAGCGCAGGAGGCGGCCGCCCTCTGCAAAATTCCGCCGACGGCCCTGCCCGGGGTTGCTGCATCGGCGGCAGCGCAGGTCGGCACTGCAGCTGCGCAACTGGGCATCGAACTGGCGCCGCATCCATCACCGGAGGGGTCGCCATCCAGCCACGAAAAACTGGCCGCCGAAGTCCAGCAACTGGTCCTGACGAGCACCGCCACGCGCCCGTTGCTGGTGCCGCAGGATGAGCAACTGTTGTTGCGCAGCCTGGTTCAGTCGGCCTGCATGCTGTTCGATCTCGATGATGCTGCCGTCCTCCTGCTCGACCCGGTCGAGGGGTTGCTGAACGGCGTCCCGCTCGACAAGGAGTTGCAGCGACTCGCGCAAATATCCCTGCCACTGAGTGCGGGTACGCCGATTGCCGATGCCGTCCTCGGCAAGGCACCGATGTTCGTCTCTGCGGACAGTTCCGCAATCAGCGTCGGTGAAAAGCAGTTGCTGCGCATTCTGGGCACGGAGGCTGCGATCTGCCTGCCACTTGCTGGCAACCCCCATGCGCTCGGCGCATTGGTGTGTGCGCTGCGCCCCGCCCAATTCGCGAGCCTGCGAACAAAGGCGCCACTGTTCCAGGCCTTCGCGGCACAGGCCGCGGCGGCGCTCGACGCTGCCCGCAATGCACAGGGTGAGCGCCGCGAGAGCCTTCAGGCCCTCAGGGAAGAGTACGAAAGCGCGGCGAAACGCATGGCACACGAAGCCAACAATCCGCTCGCCATCATCCGGAACTACCTCGCCATTCTCGAAGGGAAGCTGTCAAAGCAGGAGGCCCCCGGAGGGGAAATTGCCATCCTTAACGAGGAAATCGAGCGCGTCGGAAGCATTCTGCGGTCGTTCCGCAACCGGACGCCGGCAGGCGCATCGGGCAATACCGACGTCAATCGCGTGGCACGGGATGTCGTCCGTCTTTTCGCCGAGACCGGATTCGCACACGCCGCGCTGAAGATCTCCGCCCACACCGGCGAGGCAGCCCTCAATGCGCGCGCAGATGCGCAAACCGTCAGGCAGATCCTGATCAATCTGATCAAGAACGCCGTCGAGGCCATGCCCAACGGCGGCGAGATCCGTGTCACCGCGAACGGCATGATCAATTTCGGCGGACAGATGTTCATCCAGCTCAGTGTCCGCGATACCGGCCCCGGCATTTCCGAGGAGCGACTCGGCGCCATCTTTCATCCGCTCGAAAGCAGCAAGGCAGGGGAGAACCGCGGCCTGGGGCTGAGCATCGTGAATGAACAGGTCGAAAAACTGGGCGGACAGGCAATCTGCAGCAGCAGCGTGGAAGGGACCAGCTTTACCGTCCTGCTTCCCGCGCAGACCGCTGCTCCCCGCCTCCCCGCGGACAGCAGCACTTCGTAGCGCAGCAGGAGAATTTCATGCAACCGACGCAAGAAAACGAAGCCGACGCACTCAAGCAGATCCTCTGCGGTGCCAGCGTCACTCATCTGCCGAAGCCATCGTTCCGCTTCCTGCTGGTCGACGACGAACCCCGTCTGTTGCAAAGCCTCTACGAGATGCTCGACAACAGGGGCTACGAACTGATCCGGGCCAACTCGGGCGAGGCGGCGGTGAACGAACTGCTCCGCCTGCGCTTCGACATCGTCCTGCTCGACCTGCGGCTGCCAGGAATGAGCGGCCACGAGGTCATGGACTTCATCAAGACGCGGGGACTCGACTGCCACACGATCGTTCTCAGCGGCAATACCGAGATCGATGCCGCGATCGGCGCGCTCAAGCGTGGCGCCTACGATTTCCTGCGCAAGCCCTATGCACCCGAGGAGCTGCTGAAGATCATCGCCAATGCGCTGCAGGAGCGCGAGCTGGCACGGGAAAACCAGCGCATCGCGGCCCAGCTCGAATCGTCCGAAAAACTCTACCGCTACCTGGTCGACAGCTCGCCGGACATCATCTACACGCTCGACCAGGCCGGCCGCTTCACCTTCCTCAACCAGCGGGCGACGACGCTGCTCGGCTACGACCGTGACGAACTGCTCGGCCGGCACTATTCGGAGATCGTCTTCGAGGAGGACCTCGAACGCGCACTCTACGTCTTCAACGAACGGCGGGTCGGCGAACGCGCGACACGCAACGTCGAGCTGCGCCTGAAGTGCGTGACCGGCAAGGACGATACGCGCCATTTCGACAACGCGCTGATGACCATCGCCTTCAATTCGGACGGCATCTACCTGGCCGATGCCGCGGTCACGAAGCGCGAGTACTACGGCACCTACGGCATCGCCCGCGACATTACCGATCGCAAGCGTGCCGAGGAGCAGGTCGCCTACCAGGCCTATCACGACGTCCTGACCGACCTGCCGAACCGCGCCCTCTTCCGCGATCGCCTGGAGCTGGCCATCATGCAGGCGCGGCGGAACGCCCGGACACTGGCCGTCATGTTCGTCGACCTCGACCGTTTCAAGATCGTCAACGATTCACTCGGGCACGTCACCGGCGACCTGCTGCTCCAGGAAGTGGCAGCGCGCCTGAAGCTCTGCCTGCGCCAGAGCGACACGCTGGCACGGCACGGCGGCGACGAGTTCACCCTCGTCCTGCCGGAAATCGCCGATGGCGAGGATGCCGAGCATGTCGCCGGCAAGATCCTGGAATCGCTGAGCCGGCCTTTCGACCTGAACGGGCACGAAGTCTTCCTGTCGGGCAGTATCGGCATCGCGCTCTACCCGGAACACGGCTCGACGGGCGAGCAACTCGTGCGCCACGCCGACATCGCCATGTACCGCGTCAAGCGCGCCGGCAAGAACGGCGTCCAGTTCTTCACCCAGGAAATGTTCAAGGATGTGCACTACCGGGCGACGCTGGAAAAGGATTTGCGCAAGGCGATCGACAACAACGAACTGGAGGTCTATTTCCAGCCGCAGTTCGACGTCTTCACGAACAGGATCATCGGCGCGGAAGGCCTGATGCGCTGGCACCACCCCAGCCGCGGACTGCTGACGCCCGGCGAGTTCCTGCCGCTGGCGGAAGAGAACGGGCTGATCCTACAGCTCAGCGAATGGCTTCTCGAATCGGTCTGCACCACGCTGAAGACCTGGGACGCCGCAGGCAAGGAACGGCTCAAGATATCGATCAACGTCTCGCCGCAGCACCTCGATCGCGGCATATTCTGCGAGGCAATGTTCGACGCCCTGAAACGGCACCGCATCATGCCGCAGCGCATCGAAGTCGAGATCACGGAAAACATCTGCATCGGCAATCCGCAGCAGACGGTGGAACAACTGCATCGCCTGCATGCGATGGGCGTCAGTACCGCGATCGACGACTTCGGTACCGGATACTCGTCACTCGCCTACCTGCACCGTTTCCCTGTCGACACCATCAAGATCGACCAGTCGTTCGTGCGCGAGATCGCCCGGGAGAATGGCCACTACCCGGTGGTCCTGGCCATCATCTCGATTGCCCGCGGCCTCAAGCTGAATCTCGTTGCGGAAGGGGTGGAAACCGAGGCGCAGTGCAACTATCTCAAGGCGCACGGCTGCTCGGTCATGCAGGGGTTCCATTTTTCCCCGGCCATCAGCAGCAGCGAATTCCTCACGCTGCTGGCCCCGCGGGAAAAGAAGCTGGCACGCTGACGCGCAACCGCCCGCAGCACCAGCCCGGCTATCGCATCGGGCGGTCGAGCAGGCTCTCGTCCCAGCTCGCGTGCTTCTCGAAGCCAAGCAGGTGGGCCGTGGTAGCGGCAAGGTTCGACAGCCCCGCCGTCTCGGTCTGGCGCAGCGACAACCCGGCTGCTGCCTTGCCGAACAGGATCAGCGGCACCGGATTCAGCGTGTGTGCGGTCTTGGCCTTGAAGCTGCCGTCCTTGTTCTGCGCCGGCTGACCGGTCTTCTTGTCCAGTTCGAACATCTCGTCGGCGTTGCCGTGATCGGCGGTGATCAATGCCACGCCACCGGCCGCGTCGATCGCGGCGAGCAGGCGACCGAGCGCCAGATCGACGGCTTCCACCGCCATCGTCGCCGCGCGGAAGTTGCCGGTGTGGCCGACCATGTCGCCGTTGGCGAAATTGCAGCGCAGGGCCTTGTACTTGCCGCTCCGCACGGCGGCGATCATCGCGTCGGCGATCTCGGCGGCCTTCATCCACGGCCGCTGCTCGAAGGGCACCACGTCGCTCGGCACTTCTTCCCACACTTCGCCGTCGAACTTGTTCGAGCGGTTGCCGTTCCAGAAGTAGGTGACGTGACCGAACTTCTGCGTTTCGGAACAGGCGTACTGCGCAATGCCGCTCTTCGCAAACCACTCGCCGGCCGTGTTCTGGATCGCCGGCGGCGCCACGAGGAAGCGCTCGGGCAGCTTGAGGTCGCCGTCGTATTGCAGCATGCCGGCGTAGGTGACTTTCGGCGCACGCACGCGGTCGAACTTGTCGAAGTTCGCCTCGACGAAGGCACGCGTGATCTCGATCGCGCGGTCGCCGCGGAAGTTGTAGAAGACGACCGAATCACCGTCCTCGATGGTGCCGAGCGGCTCGCCGTTCTCGGCGATGACGAACGGCGGCAGATCCTGATCGATGGTGCCGGGGTGTTGCTCGCGCAGCGCCTTCACTGCCTCGGCGGCACTGGCGAACTGCGGGCCCTCACCGAGCACGTGCGTCTTCCACCCGGCCTCGACCATCGGCCAGTTGGCGTCGTAGCGGTCCATCGTGATGTTCTGGCGGCCGCCGCCGGAGGCGATGCGGGCATCGAAGCCGTCAGCGCTCACTTCGGCGAGGAAGGCCTCGAACGGGACCACGTATTCCAGCGCACTCGTTTCCGGCACGTCGCGGCCGTCGAGCAGCGCATGGATGCGTACGCGCTTCAGCCCCTCGGCCCTGGCCTGCACGACCATCGCCTTCAGGTGGTCGATGTGGCTGTGCACGTTGCCGTCCGAGAAGAGGCCAATGAAGTGCAGCGTGCTGCCGGCGGTACCTTTCGCACCGGCGACGATCTGCTGCCAGGCCTCGCCGCGCCAGATGTCGCCGGAGGCGATGGCGTTGGCGACCAGGGCCGCGCCCTGCGCATAGACCTGCCCGGCGCCGATCGCGTTGTGGCCGACTTCCGAGTTGCCCATGTCCTCGTCCGACGGCATGCCGACGGCGGTGCCATGGGCGCGCAGGCGGATGTTCGGGCACTCTGCGAAGAGGCGGTCGAGCACGGGCTTGCGGGCGGCGGCAATGGCGCTGCCGGCGTCGTTCTTCGGCAGGCCGTAGCCATCCATGACGATGGTCACGACGGGGCCGGCGATGCCGGCGAAGGAGGCGGATTTCTGCAGCATGACAGGTTCCTGCGGATGGCGTCGGCGGGCGGCCGGCAAAAACGCAAATTATATCAGCGCGTCGCAGTCTCCCCGGGCAGCAGGCCATAGCCCGGATCGTTGCCGGACAGCTCGCGCCAGAGGCCGCTGAGGGGCACCTTGTTCTGTGCCGTGAAATCGACCCATTCGGTCGGAACACGCGCCCCGGGATGGAAGCGCACGCCCCAGATCGGCTCGAAGCGCTCCGTGGAAAGCGAATAGCGCGCGTCGCCGTAGACCTCCGGCGCCGCCGGCGCGCGCGCCACCCAGCCGTCGGAGAACCAGGCGAAGCGGCGATAGTCGCGGACGATGCGCTCGCTGGCCCGTTCGGCCGGCGTCAGCGCAGTTTCCGTCACCAGGGGAACCGAGCTGCCGGCCTTCCAGCTGACGGCACCACCGGCACGGATGCGGTCCGTGTGCAGCACGCTGCCGCTCTCATACACCGAGCGCCAGAGAAAAACATTGCCGACGGTCGGGAACATCTTCGCCCGCTCGACGGCATGCCCGCGCGACGCCGCGATGGCGGTTTGCGCGTCGAGCGCCCGCTCCTGCTGCCAGACGGCGGCACCGGTGTAGGTGAGGATGCCGGCGATGCCGAGCGCTGCCGGCCAGCGCCGGTCGAGGCGGACGCCGAAGACGAGGCCGAGGAGCAGCATCAGCGTGATCAGCGGGCCGATCGTCGTCAGCCAGTGCCAGGCGATGCGCAGGTCGGAGAACGGCCACAGCAGCTGCGTGCCGTAGTTGGTGCAGGCGTCGAGCAGGCCGTGCGTCGCATAGGCAATCGTCGCCGCACCGAGCACCGGCTTCCAGTCGGCACGATGCGCACGCTTCAGCAGCCACGGCGTTGCGGCGACCGCGCCGCCGACCGGAATGAAGGCGAAGGCGTGCGTGAATTGGCGGTGCACCTCGATGTTGAGCAGCGGGTCCTCGCTGCTGCGGATGAAGAACTCGACGTCCGGCAGCATGCCGGCGATGGCACCGATCATCCAGGCGCGGCGGCCCAGCTTCGGACTGAAGGCGACGTGGGCGGCGGAAGCCCCGAGCAGGGCGTGGGTCAGGGGATCCATGGCAGCGCGAGTATTTCGGCTTTGCGGGCACCGGTCAAGATCCGGATACGGCTTTATCGGGGTGACCCCTGGTGCTACATTGATCGATGAAGCATTGCCAGCCGCAGCAACGCAATCACGCGCCTACGATGAACGAACAAACGGTTTTCGATCCCGTCGCCCGCTACAGCGCCCAGCTCGACGCGCTGTTCCGGCGCACGCGCACCTCCTCGCTGCTGGCGCTGCCACCCATCGTCCTGCTGGCTGGCCTGCATGCGGGTCGTGTATCCACGGGATCGATACTCATGTGGACGCTGGCAATCCTCGGCGTCTACGCCATCCGCATCGGCATCGCCCACGGCTACCTGACGCGGCCGCGCGACGGCGACCCCAGCCCGCTCTGGCTGGACGTCGAGACGATGGCGACCGCGGCAGCCGGCACCAGCTGGGGCGCGATGATGTTCCTGCTCGACAGCGGTCGCCTCGACATGCTGTTTACCGTCAAGCTCGCCTTTCTCGCCGCCGCCTGCGCATTCACGATGAATTCGATGGCGGTGCTGCGCTTCGTCTACTTCGCGTTCGTATTTCCGGTCTACGTCGTCGTCACGGCCTACGCACTGATGGAAACGCCCTTCCTCGATGCCGGCGCGCGCTACGGGCTGATCGCCGCGGCGACCCTGTTCCTGCTCCTGCTGCTGGTCATGTCGACCTCGGTCAGCCGCCTGATGAACGAATCACTCGCACAGCGCATGGCGTTTGTCGATCTCGCCGCACAACTGGAATCCTCGCTGGTCGCCGAACGCGAGGCACGCGAGCAGCTCGAGCAGCAGGCGCTGCAACTCGAGGCCACCCATCTGCGCCAGCATGCCTACGCAACGCATGACCCGCTGACCCGCGTATTCAACCGCTACCGCATCAGCGAATCGCTGGTGCGCGAACTGCACCTGCTGCGCCGCTATCAGATACCGGTCAGTGCGCTCGTCGTCGAGCTCGACGGCTACGCCGAGTTCTGCAGCCGGTACGGGCAGGCACGAGGAGATGAACTGCTGATCGCGTTCGCGACCTTCCTTGCCGCCGACCTGCGCGAGATCGACTATGTGGGACGCTGGGGCGGCGAGAAATTCTGCTGTGCGCTGCCGCGCACCAGCGACAGCGAGGCGCTCGAATGCGCCGAGCGCCTGCGCCGGCGCATCGCCGGCCACGCCTTCATCGACGAGCTTCCCGAATTGGCGATCACGGCCACATTCGGCGTCGCCACCGCCGTCGACGGCGACGATCCGGAACGTCTGCTGGCGCGGGCCGACGCTGCGCTCTATGAAGCCCGCCGAATGGGACGCGATCGCTGCCTGGCAGCAGCCGTCGATCAGCCCGTCTGAGTACGGCGGCCGCGGAACGCAGCCGCCGCCATCGTGACGATGAACACCGCAATGCAGAGCGCATTGCCGAGCCCGCCCAGCGAACGCAGCATCGCATCCCCCGCGAGATCACCGCCGACCCGCAGCAGCAGCGACAGATGCAGCAGCACGAGCGGCAGATGGAAGCTGGCGTGATACGGCAGCTTCACGCGCAGGATCGCCGGAAAGATGATCGGTGCATGCCCGAAGACCATGGCCAGCACGAAGCCGACGAACACGGCATGCAGGGCGGCATCCATGAGCAGCGGCATGGCCGGCTGCACTGCCAGCAGCAGGCCGCCGGAGAACAGCCAGACGTAGCCGGAAAGCAGGCAGCGGGCGATGAAGCCGGTCAGCCCCGGCTGCCGCGCGGTACGCCGCGCGACATCCTGGCGCAGCAGCCAGAGCGCCATCAGCGCCAGCGAGAAGCCGAAGAGACGCTGGCCCGGAACGGCGTCGTCCCGCCCGCTCAGCACCAGCGCAAACAACAGCAGCGCGACGATGCCGACGAAGACGCGTCTCGCCACCGGCGACGGCGGCAGGAAGCGCGACAGTTCCAGCCGTTCGCCGGCGATGGTCAGGACCAGGAAGGACATCCAGCCGGCGATGGCCAGCCCGGTGGCGCCGAAACCCCAGGCCACCCCGGCGACCGCCGACAGCGCCGCAGCGAGCGAGAGCAGGCGCGTATGCAGTGCCGGTTGGCGGCGGGCGGCGCACAGGGTGACGGCGGCAAGCAGGGCAGCGCCGCCGGTAGTCAGCGTCAGCGCAGCCACTGGCGGGCATCCGGCAATCAACGCAACGCCACCCAGGCCACAGGCGGCTGGCGCAGCAAAGCCCCAGCGTTTACCGAGGGCTACGGCGCGCTCGAGGCCGATGACGGTACCGAAGAAGGCGGCCACCATCAGCGGCCCGTGCACCGTCGCGAGTGAATCGTGCGGCAGCGGCACGGCCCAGCCGAGGCGCTGCAGGCCGGCGCCGACACCGGCGAGCATCGAGAGCAGGCCGAGCACCAGCAGCGGAATTCGCCAGGCAACGGGCAAGCCAGCCGCCTGCGGCTCAGTCGCCATCCCAGCCGAAGTGCTTGCGCGCCTTCTCGCTCATCCGCTCCGGACCCCAGGGCGGTGACCAGACGATGCGCAGATCGGCAGCAAAACCGTCGGGCAGCACGGCAGCCACCGCCTGACGGGCCTCATCCTCGATCATCTCGCCCATCGGGCAGGTCGGCGAGGTCATCGTCAGGTCGATCTCGACCGCCTGCGCCTGCAATTCGATGCGATAGACCAGCCCCAGCTCGACGATGTTGATGCCGGCCTCAGGATCCACGACGCCACGCAGGGCATCGCGGACGCGTTCGATCAGGGCTGCCGCCTTTTCGTTTTCCATCGCCACAGGGGATTCAGGGAGAGTCAGCCGTTCTGCCAGGCCAAGCGGACGCACTCGGAACGCTTGTCGACGCGAACGCCGTACTGGGCCACGGCAAGTTCGCACAGGGAAACCCCCTCGGCATCGATGCGCGTCACCTCGGACAGGTCGAGCGCATACAGGCCGACACGAGTCAGGGCATGCATGAAATCGTTCTTCGTCGCACTCGTCAGCGCGCCGACGATGCGCATCACCTTGCCGCCTTCGAGATCGTGAATCGTCAGGATCGAGGCCTTGCCGCGCGCGATGGCGTCGCTGATCGCTTCCTCGACCAGATGCTGGCTCATCGGGCCGGCCTGGAAGCGGGCACCGTAGAGGCCATTGCCGACGCGGCTGGTAATGGCCGCAGTAACGTCGATCACCGACGAGTTGTACACACGGAATTCGCAACCGACCGTTTCGCCAACGCTCAGCATCAGGTTGCAGCGGAACATCAGGCCGCCCAGCGACAGGTTCTCGAGCCCGGCATTCGCCTGCTCGCCGAGATGGCCGATCTTCATCGGCAACAGCGTATCGAAGCGTACCCGCGGATGGCGGCGCTGTTCGAGCACGGACTGGGGCGTATCAAGTAGCATCGGTGTAGCGACGTTGTCGGTAGCGCAAGGAGAAAGGATCGGAAAGATCGCAAAACTGCGGCAATATTACCAAACGATGCTGAATACATGCCCAATTCTTAACGCTGCCCGGCTGGCCTGCGCCAGTGTCCTGATGACGGCCGGACTGGCAGCCGCCACGGTGGCAGCGCCGGCCCTGCCGCCTGCCGTGGCCGATGCCCTGCGCGACGCGCAGCTACCCGCCGCGCACGCCGCCTTCTTCGTCCAGCGCGTCGATGCCGACAAGCCCCTGCTCATGCACAACGGCAGCAAGCGCATGAACCCGGCCTCGACGATGAAGATCGTCACCACCTATGCTGCCCTCGAACTGCTCGGGCCGGCGCATACGTGGAAAACGCAGGCGCAGGCCGATGTCCCGCCTCGCGACGGCGTGCTGACCGGCAACCTCTACCTCAAGGGCAGCGGCGACCCGGGCCTGACGCTGGAGCGCTTCTGGCTGCTGCTGCGGCAGTTGCGCGCCCGCGGTGTCGGCACCATCGCCGGCGACCTCGTCCTCGACCGCAGCGAGTTCCGCCTGCCGCCGCACGATCCGTCGGCCTTCGACAACGAGCCTCTGCGCCCCTACAACGCCGGGCCGGACGCATTGCTCACCAACTTCAAGAGCCTGCGCCTGACGCTGGTACCGGACACCGCGACGCGTACCGTGGTCGCCGTCGTCGACACCCCGGTCGACGACATCCGCGTCGATGCCCGCCTGCAGTACGCCGATGGCGCCTGCGGCGACTGGCGCGAAAAACTGACCGTCAGCGTCACCGGCAATGCGCTGTCACTTTCCGGCGCCTTCGCGGGCAACTGCGGCGAGAAGGCGCTGCACGTGTCGCCATGGCCCGCCAACCTGCAGGTCGAGCAACTATTTCGCGCACTCTGGAAGGAACTCGGCGGCAGCTTCAGCGGTCGGGTGCGCGATGGCGAAGCGCCACCGGCGGCCCGCGTGCTGCTGACGCACGAATCGCCGCCGCTCGCCGAGGCCGTGCGCGACGTGAACAAATGGAGCAACAACGTCATGGCGCGCCAGCTGTTCCTTGCCCTCGCCCCCTCCCGGCCGGCAACGCCGGAGGCAGCCCGCGAGCGGGTCACCGCCTGGCTGCAGCAGAAAGGCGTCAGCGGGGTGGTGCTCGAGAATGGCGCCGGACTCTCGCGTGATGAGCGCATCAGCGCCGAAGGCATGGGCCGTCTGCTGCTTGCCGCATGGAAGAGTCCGGTCATGCCGGAACTGATGGGATCGCTGCCGATCGCCGGCACCGACGGCACGCTCAGGAAACGCCTCGGCGACAGCCCGGCGGCCGGCCGCGCCCACCTGAAGACCGGTTACATCGAGGGCGTGCGGGCCATTGCCGGCTATGTGCAGGACCGCAGCGGACAGCGCTGGGTGGTCGTCGGTTTCCTCAACGACGCGCAGATGAAGAACGGCTCGCGCCCGCTCGATGCGCTCGTGAAATGGGTCGCGGATCGCTGAGCCGCCGGTTCAGGATTCAGCGCCTGGGGCGCAGCACTTCGATCCTGAACGTTTCCTCATAGGGCGGCACGTTGCATTCGACGACATCGGTCGGCGCCACCTGCAGGTGTACGCCGACGATGTCGGCCTTCATCGGCAGCATCGCGCAGCAGCGATCGGCCAGCACAGCGGCGCGGATCACCGGCGCCCCGCGGCCGACCAGGTAGGCCTGCAGGCGCGCCAGGGAATGCCCCTGATAGAGCACGTCATCCACCATCAGCACGGTGGCCCGCGACAGGTCGCGCGCAGTGAACTCGGCGTTCTCGGTCAGCTGCGTGTCGGCATGCAGCAGCGTCAGGTCATCGCCATAACGCTTCAGCTTCATCGCATGGCGCGGCACGTCGAAGCCGTGGTTCGCCTTCAGCCGCGCCTGCAGCATTTCCGCCAGCGGCGCGCCGCGACGCAGGATGCCGAGCAGCAGCGGATCCTCGGCCCCGGCGAGCAGGGGGAAGGCCTCGCACGCCATGCGATCGAGGACGGCCTCGAGGGCCGCCGTGTCGTAGAGGCAGAAACGTTCTCCGGGTACTTTTTCGTCCGCCATGTCAGTTCTCCATCGGCTTGACACCGGACAGGGCGATCCAGCCGCGGGCCACGCGATAGACCAGCCAGACGGTCACCGCGACGAGAATCGCCGCCGTCAGCAGCAGGCCGACGATCGTCAGCCCCACGGCAACGGCGATCAGCACCCACAGCAGCGTGAACCAGAAGGTACGGATCTGCCAGCGGAAATGGCTCTCCAGCCAGGTGCCGGCCACGTCGGAACGCTTCACGTAGTTGAGGATGACGGCGATGATCGACGGCCAGCCGACGAGGAAGGCACCGATCACGCTCGCTGCACCGAAGATGCCGGTCAGTACCGAAAAGGCGTGCAGGGCGTAGATGACGTGCGTCAGTTGCACCAGCGACGGGCGCACGCCCTGCAGGTCGGGGGCGGCAACAGGTTCTTGCATGCGGTCTCCTTGCGTCGGCGGAGAGTGGGATCAGTCAGGATCGGGGTGCCGGCGGCATCACCAGAATAGCGCGGAAATCGTTCACGTTGGTCAGCGTCGGGCCGGTAACGATGGCGTCGCCGATCGCCCGGAAGAAGCCGTGGCCATCGTTGTTCGCCAGCGAGGCCGCCGGCAGCAGTCCGGCGGCAACCGCGCGCTGCAGCGTCGTCGGGTCGATCACCGCCCCCGCCGTTTCCTCGGCGCCATCGACACCATCGGTATCGGCCGCCAGCGCATGGATGCCCGGATGCCCCTTGAGCGCGACGGCCATGGCCAGCAGGAACTCGACATTGCGCCCGCCGCGGCCCTTGCCGCGCACGGTGACGGTGGTTTCACCGCCGGAGAGCAGGACGCAGGGGGCGGCGAAAGGCTGGTTGCGTGCCGCCACCTGTTTCGCGAGTGCGGCATGGACCAGAGCCACGTCGCGCGACTCGCCTTCGATCGCGTCTGACAGGATGTGGGCCGGATAACCCAGTTCGCGTGCCCGGGCCGCCGCCGCTTCGAGCGCGATCTGCGGCGTCGCGATGATGCGCGCCAGCCCGTTGGCAAAGGCGGGATTGTCGGGCTTCGGTGTCTCGCCATGGCCGGTGCGCAGGTAATCGAGGATCGCCGGCGCGGCGGGAATCCGGTACTTCTCGAGCACCGCCAGCGCATCGGCGCAGGTCGTCGCGTCGGGCAGCGTCGGGCCGGAGGCGATCACCGACGGATCGTCGCCCGGCACGTCGGAGATGAGCAGGGTCAACATGCGTGCCGGACGGCACGCGAGGGCGAGGCGCCCGCCCTTGATCGCCGAAAGGTGCTTCCTGACACAGTTGATCTCGCCGATCGTCGCGCCGGAATTCAGGAGTTCGCGCGACAGCGCCTGCTTGTCCTCGAGCGTGATGCCCTCGCCGGGCAGTGCCAGCAGCGCCGAACCGCCGCCGGAGATCAGGCAGAGCACAAGGTCATCCGGCGTCAGGTTGGCGACCGTTTCCGTCAGCAGGCGACGGGCAGCGTCACGCCCCGCCGCATCCGGGACCGGATGCGCGGCTTCCACGATCTCGATGTACCTGCACGGCACCGCGTGGCCGTAGCGGGTGATGACCAGTCCGGCGAGCTGCGACTTCATTCCCGGCCAGTTGTCCTCGACCGCGCGCGCCATCGCCGCCGAGGCCTTGCCGGCACCGATGACGACGACGCGGCCACGTGCCATGCCGGCGGCCTCGGCGAGGAATTCGGGCATGCGGCGCGAGGGCGACGCGACAGCGAGGGCAGTGTGGAAGAGTTCGTTGAGGAGTTCGCGGGGCTGCATATGCGGATTGATGGCTTGATTTCGTTGTCGGATTCGGGGTCAGCGGAGGGCGCGCGCGGCGGCCAGCCAGCTGAGGCCCGCACCGGTCGTCGTCGCCGGCTTGTATTCACAGCCGACCCAGCCGGAGTAGCCGAGCGCGTCGAGATGGCGGAACAGCCACGGGTAGTTGATCTCGCCGGTGCCCGGCTCATGCCGCCCGGGATTGTCGGCGATCTGGACGTGCGCGATGCGCGGCAGGTGACGGGTGAGCGTATTGCCGAGATCGCCCTCCATGCGCTGCGCGTGATAGACGTCGTACTGCAGGAAGACGTTGTCGGCCCCGAGGGCGCAGGCTTCATCGAGCAGCGCCAGCGCCTGCACCGTGCGGCTTACGTAGAAGCCGGGGATGTCGACGGTATTGATCGGCTCGACCAGCAGCTTCAGCCCCGCGCACTTCAGCTCGGCCGCGGCATGTCGCAGGTTGGCGACGAAGGTGGCGCGCACCTCGCCTTCGGGCACGCCAGCCGGTGCGATGCCGGCAAGGCAATTGAGCTGCGGGCAACCGAGCGCCGTGGCGTAGTCGATCGCCTGCGCGACACCGGCACGGAACTCATCGACACGGTCGGGATGGCAGGCGATGCCGCGCTCGCCGCCGGCCCAGTCGCCGGCCGGCAGGTTGTGCAGCACGAGTTGCAGCTGGTGTTCTCGCAGCAGACCGGCGATCTGCGCCGCCGGCAGTTCATAGGGAAACTGGATCTCGACCGCGGTGAAACCGGCGCGCGCCGCTGCGGCAAAACGTTCTGCCAGCGGCTGCTCGCAGAACAGCATGCTGAGATTGGCGGCGAAGCGTGGCATGCGTGATCTCCGTTCAGAGTTTCTTCTGCAACAGCAGGGCCTGCCCCGCCGCGGGATCAAGTTCGTAGGGCACGAAGCCGGCACGACGGTAACTGGCCATGGCGCGTTCGTTCCGCGACAGCACTTCCAGCGTCAGCTTGCAGCAGCCCAGCTCACGCGCCCGCGTCTCGGCCCAGGCCAGCAGCGCCTGACCGATGCCACGACCGCGCTCATCCCGTCGGACGACGATGTCGTGCACGTTGAGCAGCGGCTGTGCGGCGAAGGTGGAAAAACCGGTAAAGCAATTGATCAGGCCCACGGCGTCGGCGCCCTGCCAGGCCAGCGCGCCATGGAATCCCGTTTGCATGCGCAGCGCTGCCGGCAGCCGGGCACGCACGCCGGGATGCAAGCCGTCACCACCGCCCATCGGGTCGCGGGCATAGTGGTCGAGCAGGGCGAGGAAGCTTGCCGCTTGCGCAGGATCGTCGAGGTCGACGGCAGCGACGCGGACGTCCGGTGGCATCACAGACCGAGCTTGCCCCACAGCGCGTCGACGCGCGCCTTCACCTCGGCATCCATCTCGATGGTCCGCCCCCATTCGCGCTCGGTCTCGCCGGCCCACTTGTTGGTGGCGTCGATGCCCATCTTGCTGCCCAGCCCGGCCACCGGCGAGGCGAAGTCGAGGTAGTCGATCGGCGTGTTCTCGGCGATCAGCGTGTCGCGCGCCGCATCGACGCGCGTCGTCATCGCCCACACCACTTCCTTCCACTCGCGGATGTCGATGTCGTCATCCACCACGATGATGAACTTGGTGTACATGAACTGGCGCAGGAAGCTCCAGATGCCGAACATGACGCGCTTGGCGTGGCCGGGGTACTGCTTCTTGATCGATACGACGGCGAGGCGGTACGAACAGCCCTCCGGCGGCAGATAGAAGTCGACGATCTCGGGGAACTGCTTCTGCAGGATCGGCACGAACACCTCGTTCAGCGCGACACCGAGCATCGCCGGTTCGTCCGGCGGCTTGCCGGTGTAGGTGCTGTGGTAGATCGGGTCGCGGCGCATGGTAATGCGCTCGACGGTGAACACGGGGAACTCGGCCTGCTCGTTGTAGTAGCCGGTGTGGTCGCCGTAGGGGCCTTCCAGCGCCGTCTCGCCAGGATGGATCACGCCTTCGAGCACGATCTCGGCCGAGGCCGGCACCTGCAGGTCGGAGCCGATGGCCTTCACCAGCTCGGTGCGCGAGCCGCGCAGCAGGCCGGCGAACTGGTATTCGGAGAGCGTGTCCGGCACCGGCGTCACGGCGCCGAGGATGGTCGCCGGATCGGCGCCGAGCGCCACTGCCACCGGGTAGGGCTGGCCGGGGAATTTCTGGCAGTGATCGCGGAAATCGAGGGCGCCGCCACGATGCGCCAGCCAGCGCATGATCAGTTTGTTCGGCCCGAGTACCTGCTGGCGGTAGATGCCAAGGTTCTGGCGCGACTTGTTCGGGCCGCGCGTGATGGTCAGCCCCCAGGTGATCAGCGGCGCCACATCGCCTGGCCAGCAGTGCTGGATCGGCAGGCGCGAGAGGTCGACGTCCTTGCCCTCCCAGACGAGTTCCTGACACGGCGCCGAGCTGCGCACCTTCGGCGCCATCGCCAGCACCTGCTTGAGCATGGGGAGCTTGTCCCAGGCATCCTTCAGACCCTTGGGAGGCTCCGGCTCCTTGAGATAGGCGAGGGTCTTGCCGACCTCACGCAGCGCTTCCAGACTTTCCTGCCCCATGCCGAGTGCAACGCGACGCGGTGTGCCGAACAGGTTGCCGAGGACCGGCATGGTGTGCCCGCGCGGCTTCTCGAAGAGGATTGCCGGGCCGCCGGCGCGCAGCACGCGGTCGCAGATCTCGGTCATCTCGAGCACCGGATCGACCTCGACAGCAACGCGCTTCAGCTCACCGATCTTTTCGAGTTGGGCAATGAAATCGCGCAGGTCGTCGTATTGCATGTCAGTGCAGCCGGTAGGTGGAATGGCAGGCGACGCAGGTCGCCGTGACGTCGCGCAGCGCAGCATCGATGCGCGGGCGGTCGTCCGCCTTCAGCGCCTCTGCCAGTTCAGAGCCGTTGCGGTGCGACTGACGACCGAGCGCGAACATCGCATCCGGCAGGTAGCGGCCGGGTCGCGCCTCGGGCGGCAGCGCGGCGTGCTGGCCCATCGCCCCCATGCCGAGATGGCGCTCGACGAAGGGGGCCGCGTCAGCGGGTTTGCCCGCCGCCAACGCCGCCTCGACCTGATGCAGCGCCTGCAGTTTCATCAGCATTTCCTCGCGCAGCGCCGACGCTGCCGGCGCCGGCATATCGACCTTGTGGCGATCTGCCTCATCGGCTCCCGTCAGCGGGCTATTGGCAAGAATGAGAAGAAAAATTGCAAGACGACGGATCATGATTGTGACTGGCGAATCAGGAAATCAGCAGCAAGGCCAGCGAACACCGCCATGCCCAGCCAGTTGTTGTGCAGGAAGGCCTTGAAGCATTTTGCCGGCTCACGATGGCGGATCAGCGTGTAGTGGTAGCCGGCAATGCCCGCGGCGACGGCAAGGCCGGCATAGTACGCCGCCCCCATCGCGAGGCCGCGGCCGATCCAGGCAAGCAGGCCGAGCGTGATCGCGTAGCAGGCCATGACGATGGCGACGTCGAAGCGGCCGAAGGTGATGGCCGAGGTCTTGATGCCGATCTTCAGGTCGTCCTCGCGGTCGACCATGGCGTACTCGGTATCGTAGGCAATCGCCCAGAAGACATTGGCCACGAGCAGCCACCAGGCCTCGGCCGGTACGCCGCCGGTATTCGCCGCATAGGCCATCGGGATGCCGAAGCCGAAGGCGACGCCGAGGTAGGCTTGCGGGATCGCGAAGAAGCGCTTGGTGAAGGGGTAGCTCGCGGCGAGGAAGAGCGCCGGCACCGAGAGGCCGACCACCAGCCAGCTCTTCAGCGGCAGGATCAGCACGAAAGCGCAGATCACGAGGAAGGCGAAGAGGATCATCGCCTCCTTCGTCGACACCTTGCCGGCTGCCATTGGCCGCTGCTTCGTGCGCGCCACCTGCGGGTCGAAATCGCGGTCGGCGAAATCGTTGATGACGCAGCCGGCCGAGCGCATCAGCACGGTGCCGAGCACGAAGATCCACGCCACCAGCCAGTGCGGCTGCCCGAGTGAGGAAAACCACAACCCCCAAAGCGTCGGCCAGAGCAGCAGCAGGATGCCGATCGGCTTGTCGAGCCGCATCAGCTTCTCGTAGAGATCGAGGCGTTCCTTGATCTGTTCCAGACGGAGTTCCATGGGGGCGGATTTTACCCCGCTTTGCAGGCGATCAACGTCAATGGGGTAGCGCCTGGCCTGACATGTATGAACATGCAGGAATGCCAGAATCGCCCCCCGTTTTCCTTACGGTACCCACCAATAGCGAACGATATGAAAAAACACCGGTGCGGAAAAGCTTATGGAATCTACCCGGTCAAGCATGCCTCCATGTCCTTCTATGAGCGCCCCCCAGTCCTTGACCCCGCGATCTCGTTTGATTGCGGACAGCACAAAACCACCGAAGAAGCCCATGACGTTGATCACCAGTGCGATCAACGCTGCCTGCCACGGCAGAAACGGCGTCATCCACCATAGTGCGGCACCGACCGCCGTGGACGTCAAAACGCCACCCACCAAGCCCTCCATTGTTTTCGAAGGCGAAATGCTGGCCGATATCTTGTGCTTGCCGAACAGCTTGCCCCAGACGTACTGGAAGACATCGCTGGACTGGACCGTAAGTACAAGAAAGACAATGAGCAGTACGTTGCGCCCGGCGTAGTCGATGATCTCCAGGCTCAGCAAGGCCGGCACGTGCGACAGGCAATAGACGCAGATCATGAGTCCCCATTGCACCTTCGCTGCCCGCTCCAGGAAGCGTGTCGTATCGCTGCCGAGCGAGGCGCAGATTGGTAGCAGCAGGAAGGCATAGACCGGGATCAGGATCGAAAAAAGCCCATACCAGTCGATCGCAATCAGGTAGTACTGGAACGGCAGAAAGAAGAAGAAGCTCCATTGCAGCGCGTGATGATCCCCGCGCCGGGTATGTGTCAAGGATACGAATTCGCGCAGGCACTGAAAGGAAATAAATGTGAACAGGAGAATGATGCCTCCCTTGCCGATCCAGATGGCGCCAGCAATCAACAGGATCATCACCCACCATGCTTTGATCCGTGAATTGAGGTTATCGACCGTTTCCTGTGAGCTGGCCGGCGCCATGCGCAACTTGAGGGCAGCACCGATAAGGCTGGAGAGGGCAAGCACCGCAAAGATTCCGCCGAAAACGGCCAGCAAGGTATCCGTCAGATTCATGTCCATGGCTGCGCCTCTCAGTCAGCAGGGGGCGCCAGCGCCAACAGGGCATTGCTGGCGCGGGCGAGAAATTCGTCACGCGCTTCGCCCGGCACGACGGTCACGGCCGGGCCGAAGGTCAGGGAACAAAGCAGGGGCACCGGAAGCAGCGCGCCCTTGGGCATCACGCGCCCCAGGTTCTCGATCCATACCGGCACCAGTTCGACTTCGGGATACGCCTGCGTCAAGTGGTGGAGGCCGCTTTTGAAGGGCAACAAGGCATCCCCCAGGTTGCGCGTTCCTTCCGGGAAGATGATCAGCGAATCCCCTGCTGCCAGCGCCAGGCCCATTTGTTCAACTGGATTGCTCGCCGCCCTTGTCGCGCCGCGGTCGATCAGCACAGCCCGGAACACACGCGTGGCGATATAGCGGCGCACGCCGCCGCAAAGCCAATAGTCGGCCCCGGCCACCGGCCGCGTCTGCTGCCGCAACGCAAACGGCAACGACGCCCAGATCAGGACGAAATCACCGTGGCTGCGGTGATTCGCAAAATACACACGCTGCCTGCGACTGGGGGCCCCGCCACGCCACACGGCGCGCACGCCGGTCACCAGTTTGGCGAAACCGCACAAGGCGGAGGCCACCAGATGCTCGAATGCCATGCCATCTCCTCCTATCTGCATGCCATGCATCGCCCCTCAGGCCGAAGGCGGCAACAATACTGCCAGCACAGCTATCAACAGCGCCGCAAACTGCAGGACGAACGCCATCAACTGCCGCCCGAGCAACTTCACCGCGCCGCGCATGCGGCCGTCCCAATCCCGCGGAGGCTCGATCACTTGCTTGAGCACGCCTAACGCCACGAGCCTCCGATCGAAGGCCTGCAATTCAGCGAGAACTGAAGTTTCCGTAAGCCCCCCCCCGAGGGCGTTGCGTTGCCATGACTCGGCCCAGGAACGTAACACCGCCTCGTCGAATGCCACGCGCAAGGCCAGCACTTTCTGCATGGCCGCCGCCAGCACCGACACCAGCAGCAGCATCGTCGGCCCCGGCAGCGACTGCCGCGCCGACCATGCCAGGCCGACCAGCGCCGACACGGTCAGCGCAAGGCTCCACAGGTCCACACGTCGTCCGAGTCCCAGACCGAGGGACATCAGCCCGGCCTGTGCCGCCATTTCGCCAACGCTGTCAGGCTCACGCATGGAAACGCTCGCAGAACGCGGCGAGTGCCGCGCGATGTGCCGGCCCCAACACCACCTGAGGGCGCTTTTCACGCACCAAGGCCATCGCCGCGGCTACATCGGCCACTTGCCCGGAACGGAGCAGCCAAGCGGCAAGCGCACAGGCGCTGCGCGAATAGCCGAGGGCACAGCAGACAAGCAGCGGTCCGTCTTCACGCAGTACGTCGATTCGCCGTGCCGCCTCCGAGAGTTGCTCCACATCCGGCGGCACCAGGTCTAGCCAGGGAAGCCCTTCATAACGCCAGCCCCCATGCGGCCCCGGCAACTCCGCCGTCAGGTCGAGTACGCTGCTGAAGCGGCCGGCCATCACATCGGTCGCCGTCGGCAGCCGTCCCAACCAGACCCCTTTCGCAATCGCTACCGGTTGCGGCCTACGGCGCGTCCACCACCGCGAGTTGAGCCAGGCTCCTGCCAGATAAGGCGCCAGCAGGATCGTCACCGGCAGGCTGAGGCGCCCCTCACGCTTCTGAAACCCCATCGCCCCCGGACCGAGATAGATCAGCGCAACGAGGACTAGGGCCAGCGCCCCCCACCCCAGCCACAACGCGCCGCCTTTCAACGTCAACGCAAGCGCCGCGAACAGCGCGGCAAAAGCCGCATAACAGACAGCGATCAGAACGCGCCGCGAACCGGGCCCGGCAGACCTGGCGGCAAGGGGCGAGGGCCCCTGATCGGGCCATAGCCACAGGCAAAACAGACCGACGGCTGCCCCGGTCGGCATGTCGAAAAAGTGGTGTTGGAAGGTGGTCAGGACCGACACGGCAATCAACACCGACCAGGCATGCACTGCCAGCCGCCATTTTCGCTGCACGGCTGCGGCAAAGCGGGCCCAGAGGATGACAAGCAGCGCAATATGCAGGGATGGTGCCTGGTTGTAAGGCTGGTCGAATCCCATCAACGCATCGAACAGGGTGCCGAACACACCGTCTGTCGAGGGACGGTCAAACGAGAAATGCAGCGGAAAAAGCAGGAAGGCGCCAACACAGATGAGCTGGGCCGTCAGCAGGCGAAGAGCATGACGATCGACTGCAAGGCGGTCACGGCAGCACAGGAAGGAAAGTCCGTAGAAAAGGTCGATCGACCAGTACGGAAGAATTGTCCAAGGGAGGAACGGGATATGCCGCTCCCATGAAAAGACCAAGGAATCAGTGACGGCACGTTGCGCGGCCAATCGATTCGAAAAGCCATAGCTGACGAAGAAAAACGGAGCGAGAAACAGCAGCCAGACGATTCCACGCCGCCAGGGCAGCGGCGCGGCATCGACGGTGCCGGCCACAGGACTCATGCGGCCACCCTGCGCGCCAACGAGACGGTAAAGATTCCCCATTCGTCGATGCGTTGTTCCATCTTTTCGAAGCCGGCCTCGGCCACCAGTTGATCCATCTCGGCCTGGGTCCGTCGCCGCATCACCCAAGCCTGCCCACCACGGTGGCTGGTCAGCGCGCGGGCAATGAGTTCGAGCTGCGGATGCCAAGGTTGTCCGGTGTACACGAGATAGCCGCCAGGCTCGATAGCGTCTGCCATGCCGGCCAGCGATCGGCACACCAGATCGTTGTCGGGGAACAGTTCGTACAAGCCGGAGACGATGCCGAGGGTCGGTGTCGGTCTCACTGCAGCCACCGCGGCGCGATCGAAGGCGTCTCCCCGCTCGAAGCGAGCGATGTCTTGCAGCTTCTTTTCCCGGATCAGCGCAGCCCCCTGGCTGACGTTGATCTCGCTGAAGTCCCTGAGGACGATCGCTTCGGGCTGCCGGGAGTAGCCGCTCAGCGCTTCCAGGACATAGCGTCCATGGCCGGCGGCGATATCGAGCAAGCGTATCGTACGGCCGGCACCGTTCAGCGCATCCATCGCCTTGCGCAACAATTCCTCTAGATGCAACTTGCGCTGGCGGATGCCCCTCCAGCCGATCGAGTTGAGATAGTGACGGTCGATCATGCGGCCGACAGGCCCGCTGCCTGTGGGCTTGTTCCGGTAAACGTAGTCGAGCGTGCTGCCCGAATCGAAGCCAGTCTGGTGGCCGAGACGAACCCCGGCCGACAGCCAGCCGCCGATCTTCATGTTGAGACGGGTGAGCGCCCAGAATATTCCGCGCGGTGACACCGGCGACAGTGTTTGCGCCAGGGCCGCCGCTTCGTCGAATGTCGCGCCACACTTATCGGCCTCGCGCAAGCTGACGCGGCACGGCGGCTCGGCGAAGCGGTGCCGGATGAACGCCCGGGCGAGATCGACCGCCTGCCGGCGTCCGGCTTCACCGAAGGTGTCGTGATAGAAACCTTCGAGCACGTGCTTCTCCTTGACCGCTGAACCCAGCCGGTCAAAGAACGCATGCTGTGGACCATCGTGCACCACCCAATCGGCCCCGGAGATCAGCAACTGCGTCGGGATCGTGATGGCCTGCGCATCGGCCACCACGCGTTCGGCCGCCTCGTAGAGCGCGAGCAGGATGTTCACCGAGATCGGGCGGGTGATCAGCGGATCGGCATCGTAGGAAGCCCGCCGTACAGGATCGTGCGTCAGGAACTTCGATTTGACATAGCTGTTGACGAAGAAATTGCCGCGCAATTTCTGCAACAGGCGCAGCCCGGGACGGGCAAAGGGAACATAGAGCTTTACCCTGAATGCCGGCGACGCGAGAACGAGGCAGCGAACCTTGGGCGCATAGTCGTGCGCCCAGGTCGACACCAGCACGGCGCCGACACTCTGCGCGAGGATTGCCATGTCCTCTTCGGCGATGCCGTATGCATCCCGTATGTGGTCGATGAAAGTCTGTACATCGCGAACCGAGGTGGCGAAACTCGGCGAATAGCCGCGCTCGCCCGGGGAGCGGCCATGGCCGCGCGCATCCCACGCAAAAACGTCGAAATCGGGCAGATCGAGTTCGTCGACGAGATGGGCCATCCGCCCTGAGTGTTCATGGCCGCGATGGAACATGACAAGACAGCCTCGCCGGGGTTCGGTACCCGGCCAGCGTCGGTAGAAAAGGGACGTCCCGTCGTGGGTCGTGAAACTGAGTTCCTGCGCCTGACGTGACGGGCTCATGAGGATTCCTTTCCCGGTTGTTTGCCTCGCACCGATTCGATTCCGCTGCGGACACGGTTGATGGTATTGAGCAGAATGCCCGCGGCCATCGCCGGCATCAGCCAGAAGACCGTTGCAGGCAATTCCGGCACAAGCCCCGCCCACAGCCCCAGCCCTCCGAAGACGAAAGCGCGATCGCTCTTGCCGACGGGGCCGTCGTAACGGCGCTCGGCGCCGACCATCGGACCCAGCGCGCCCGCCATTTCCGAGACGGCGGACAGAAAGATCACGGCGCCGACGCTAGCCCAACCGAACGGCGCCACCCACACGAAAGGCAGATACAACGCGGCATCGGAAACGACGTCGGACAGCTCGTTGAGATAGGCGCCGAGCACGGACTTCTGTCCGAACTCCCGCGCCAGTATGCCGTCCACCGCGTTCAGCGCCATACGCAGGAACATCCACAGCGGCAGCAACAGGAAGAGGCTGCGCTGCCGTTCGCTCGCCAGCAGCAATAAAGTCCCCAGCCCCAAGGACAGGAGCATTGCCGCGACGGTGACGCCGTTGGCGGTGACACCCGCAGCGGCACAACGGCGGACGAATGGCCGCAACAGCGCCTGGAAACGCGGCTTCAGCTGGTAGATCGAGATCATGTCCGGTTCCTGCCGTTTCGTCCGGCACCTACTTCAGGTCGCCACGCAGCGTAACGATCGTCTCGCGAAGATGTTCCGGCGTTGCCATCTCCGGCGGCATCGCCTGGCCGACTGCGAGTTCGATTCTTCGGAAGGGTTTGAAGCGCTCGAACTTGGTCATTGCTGGCCCGTCCTTGCGCGAAAAGAAGCTGTGCCACAGCCCGCGCAGGGCCATCGGAACGACCGGGACCGGCGAGCGTTCGATGATGCGCGTCACGCCGCTGCGGAAAGGCATGATGTCCCCCGAGAACGTGATGCCGCCCTCCGGAAAGATACCGACCAGATCGCCATCCGCCAACGCCTTGGCAACCTCGTCATAAGCACGTTCCAGCATCTGCGGATCTTCCTTTGCGGGGGCGATCGGGATCGCCCTGCCCTCACGGAAAACGAAATTGAGGATGGGAATCTTGAAGATCCGGTGATCCATGATGAAACGGATCGGCCGTGGCGAGGCCGCCGCCAACACCAACGCATCGACGAAGCTGACGTGATTGCAGGCGATAAGCGCTGGCCCCTGCTCCGGAATATTTTCGAGACCTTCCTTCTTCAAGCGGTAGATGCCGTGGATCAGCAACCAGACGATGAAGCGCATCAGGAACTCGGGCACCAGCGTATAGATGTATATCGCAACCACGGCATTGAACAAGGCCGTCGCCAGGAAAAGCTGCGGGATCGACAAGCCGGCCGCGAAGAGTGCCATCGACACCAGCGCCGAAACGACCATGAACAGCGCGTTGAGGATGTTGTTGGCGGCGATGACCCGCGACTGATGGCTCTTCTCGCTGCGCGTCTGCACCAGCGCATAGAGCGGTACGATGTAGAAACCGCCGAACAGGCCAAGCAGCATGATGTCGGCAAGCACCCGCCAATGGCTGGCGGTCTTCAGGAATCCGGCGAAGTCGACCGGCGCAGCCGCCGTGCCGACGGCGACGCTGGCGAAGTAGAGGTCGACGCCGAACAGCGTCAGGCCGATCGCACCGAAGGGAACGAGGCCGATCTCGACCTTGTTGCCGGAAAGTTTCTCGCATAACAGCGAACCGACGCCGATGCCGAGCGAAAAGACGCTGAGCAGCAGGATGAAGACGCTTTCGTCGCCGCCGAGCACATCCTTCGCGTAGTTCGGAAACTGCGCCAGCACCGTCGCGCCATAGAACCAGAACCACGAGATACCGAGAATCGACAACCAGACGACCTTGTTACCCTTGGCGAAGGAAAGGTTGCGCCAGGTCTCGGTCAGCGGATTCCAGTTGATCTTGAGCTCCGGATCGGCGGCGGGCGACAGCGGGATGCCGCGGCTGACCCAGTAGCCGAGTACGGCAATGCCGACAACGACTGCCGACGTCATGACGCTGCCGGAGGGCGAAACCGCGAGCCATGCGCCAAGGATTTCACCGACGAGGATGGCGACGAAGGTTCCCATCTCGATCATGCCGTTGCCCCCGACCAGTTCCTCCTGCTTCAACTGCTGCGGCAGGTAGGAATACTTCACAGGTCCGAACAGGGTCGAATGCACGCCCATCAGGAAGAGCGCGCCCACGAGGGGCCACAGCAGGTTGGCCATGAAGCCCCAGGCCGCAAGCAGCATGATGCCGATTTCGAATACCTTCACCGCCCGCGCCACCGCCGACTTTTCGAACTTGTCGGCAATCTGCCCGCTCGTTGCAGAAAACAGGAAGAAGGGCAGGATGAACAAACCCGGCAGCAAGGTTGCCAGCGTTTTCCCGTCGAGATCGGTGAGTTGGCCGGCACGGAAGGTAACCAACGTGATCAAGGCCGTCTTGAAGACGTTGTCATTGAACGCGCCGAGGAATTGCGTGAAGAAGAAAGGGCGGAAGCGGCGCTCCCGCATCAACTGGAACTGGCTGCTCATGCTGCCACCTCGATTTCCGCCCAGGCCTTGAGCGTGACGTAGTCAATTTTTCCGGTACCCAGGAGCGGCAGCGAATCGACATGCAGGATCCGGCGCGGCACCGCCAGCTCCGGATAGCCGCCCGCGCGGGCAACGGTCTGCAGTTGTTCGCGAGCGAGGTTCGGGTCGGTGGTAAACAGGACAATCGTTTCGCCCCGCTGCGCGTCCGGCTGACTGGAGGCCGCATGCGCGGCCTGCGTCGATGCCGCGGAGGCGATCTTCTCGACCACTTCCAGCGAAACCATCTCCCCCGCCACCTTGGCGAAGCGTTTGACGCGGCCAACGATGCGGAGGAATCCGTCATCGTCGATCTCAACCACGTCGCCGGTGTTGTACCAGCCTGGGCCGGCTTCCGACTGCGGCGGTTCAAGTTCTCCGGGACGTTCGAAGCGAAAATAGCCGGACATTACATTCGGTCCGGAGACATGCAGGATGCCGCCGCGCTCGACACCGGAAACCGGCAGCAGCTTCGCGTGGATGCCCGGCAGCAACTGACCGACGGTACCGGTCCGATAAGCCATCGGCGTATTCACCGCGATCACCGGCGCCGTCTCGGTGGCGCCGTAACCTTCGAAGATGCGCACGCCGAACTTCTCGAACCACAGCGCACGCACCGGCTCGGCGACCTTTTCAGCGCCGGCGACAACGTAACGCAGACGGAAGAAGTCGTAGGGATGCGCAAACTTGGCGTAGTTGCCGAGGAAAGTGCTGGTCCCGAACAGCACCGTGCAGGCACGGTCGTAGGCCAGTTCCGGAATGATCCGGTAGTGCAGCGGCGTCGGGTAGAGAAAGAGGTTGGCGCCAGTCAGCACCGGCAGCAGCGCGCCCGCGGTCAGCCCGAAGGAGTGGAAGACCGGCAGTGCATTGAGCAGCTTGTCGTCCACCGAGAAGTCGATCACCGCACGGATCTGCGCAATGTTGGAGAGCAGCGCCCGATGCGAGAGAACGACGCCCTTGGGTTTGCCTTCGGAGCCCGACGTAAACAGCACGACGGCCGCATCGTCGGGCGTTGCCGGCATGGCCACCGAGCGCGGGAACCACAGCGCGTAGCCGATCAGCCACAGCTTGTCGCCAAGCGTCACCGACTGCCCGAGGTCTTCCAGATACAGTACGCGGACGCCCTTGAGGCCGGCGACCGTTTCCGTCAGCTTGGCCGTTTCGAGGAACTGGCGCGAGCTGATGATGGTACGTATGCCACCGGCGATGCAGGCATTCTGCATACCTTCCAGACCCGCCGTGTAGTTCAGCATCGCCGGCACGCGGCGGAACGCCGTCATCCCGATCAGCATGCCCAGCGTCGCCGCCAGGTTCGGCAACAGCACGCCGATGCGCTCGCCTTCCCGTGAATTACGGGCAGCGAGACGGCCGAGCATCAGCGTCATTTTCAGCAGGTCATTGTAGGAGTACTCGATCTGCTTCATGTCTTCGATCAGCCGACGACGGCGACCGAAGATTTCCACCGCATCGAGCAAGGCCGAGAAGAGCGTCTGCTTCGGTTGCGAGGCGAAGACCATCTCCTGCATCAACCGCCGCATCGCCTCGCCGGCCTTGCGCCGGCGCTGCTTGGCGGTTGGCGCTTCCGGCATCGGAATGGCGGTCGCCGCCAGGATCGACAGGGTGACCCGGGGGAAGAGCCGCTTCGGATAACGGCCGGAAACCCGTGAGAAGTAGCTGCGCGCTGCGCCGTCGAGCCGGACGGGAACGATGGTGGCGCCGGTCTTGGCGGCAACGAAGGCGGGGCCGTCATAAACCTTCATCAGGCTGCCGGTGACCGTGATGCGGCCCTCCGGAAAGATGACGACCGGCCGCCCCGTTTCGATCAGTTTGATCACCTTCTTCATCGCCATCGGGCTGGTCGGATCGACCGCCAGATAATCAACCTGCGACAGCAGCAGACGGAAGAAGAAGTTGCGCGCGACGCCGGTATGCACGACGAAGACCGGCTCGATCGGCAGGAACAGTCCGAGCAGGAGGCCATCGAGAAAGGATTCGTGGTTGGCGACGACGAGCAGACGCTCGGCATCGAACGCCCGCGCATTGCCCGAAATTTTCACCCCGAAACACAGCCGCGACAGCAAGCGCAGCAGGGTGCGTGTTACGGATTTGATATGAGAACCTGACATTTTTGATTTCGCCCTCGATCAAGTTTTTTTCTGACGTTTTCCGTTGCGGCGACGCCATACGCCAACTGCCGAGATGCCAAAGAAACCGCCGTAGGCATACAGCGCCAGACTGGACGGCGACGACTCCTCCGGGGGGGCATCAGGATCCTTCAAATCGGGAGGAAACGGGCGTGGCGACACCGGCACGATCTTCCATTGCGAGCGGTCTTCTGGCGCACGCTTCATGTACTCGTCGATCGATGCCACCGGCGCCTGGCCGAACTCGCGAGACGAAGGAAATTGCGGGATGCGCACATAAACGAGCGCTTCGATATCTTCAGCGAGCATCTTCTCGAACGGACTGCTTGTCGGACCGCCGACGGCAATGCGCTGCAGCAAATCGCGTCCGGCTGCGTCGAAGGCAACGAAGGGATATAGATTGGTCTGTTCGGCGACAAGGTAGTCGTAAGCTTTGCGACCGCTTTCCAGGCTCATGTCCTTGAGCGCCATGTAGGGCAGCGCGATCGCCGCTTTCAGGCGGCTGGTCGGCCCCTCCTCGGGAATATGCCAGCCGATCGAGCGCAACGTCTCCATGCTAACGCCGGCGCAGTTGGCGCTGGCATGGCGATAATGGAAATCGTGCCGATAGAAATGGCTGTAGACCCGATTGATCGCCTCTTGATAAATCCCGGCAGTACGCTCCTGCTTCAGCACGGCAACGAGCATGTACGACGGGCGATACCAGGATTGGCCGCTGTTCAGATCCGCCATATATGCATCCATCGGCAGGGTCGCAGCGATGATGCCCTTTTCACTCACTGAATCGAGGTTGTAGAAGTTGTTGACCAGCCAATCGCCCCATTCGCCACGATCGCCAAATGTGCCAGTGGCAATGGCAAAGTGGCCGCCGTGCGCCTCATCGTCATCACCCTGTGCACCATTCAACATGAATGCGAGGACTGGCTTTCCCGCCAGATGAAGCGGTGCCGTGGCATCGCGTTGCCAGAGGATGCGGCTGGCCAGCGGCGCCTTCGCCCCCCCCTCCTGCTCGCGCACCAGTGTCCGCAATGTCTCACCCATGGCCAGGGGTTGCATGTCCGCCCGCGCCAAATCGATTGCATAGTCCTCCGGCCAGATGGTGCGCGCAGAAAATTTTTCCTGGTCGAACCTGCCGCGCATGCGCAACGGCCGGCCTGAAAAATACTGCAGGCTTGATGCGTCGTAGTACGACAGGTTCGAAGGAATTTTTGCCGTCACCGAAAAGCCGACGTGCGATCCATCGGCGTTGCTAATGCGACTGCCACCATCTATCAGGCGCACCCCTGACACCAATTGCGGCGAACCAATCCAGAGCAATGGCGGGCGTTCACCAGCGCCGTTCGCCGAGTATTCGGCCGCCCATTTCCTGACGTCGTCCTGGGCACGCTGCTTACGCGTAAAGTTTGAAGCGTTTCCTTTCGGCACCGCCACGAGATCGTCCTTGAAATACCAGAGTGCTTGTGGAACTGCCGGGCAATCCTTGCAACTACCGTTGGCAAGCCGGAACTCGTCGGCGGCATGCAGGCCCAGTCGCCCGCTTTCAAATGCGTCACGGGCCATGGACCGTGTCGAATCGGCTACGGACCAGTTTGCGGCCGAGAGCGACAGGATGACGATAGTCCGCACCAGCCGGGACAACGGCCGTTCGGAAAGCAAGGCAAGACGCATGTATTCCCCCTTATGGTGATTCAACGGCCCGACGCTCAGAATTGTTTTTGAGTCCGGCCTAGGTTTCGGTTCTGATGTAGTCAAGCACGGCACCGAGCACCTCATCGAGGAATTCCCGGTTGATCCAAAAATAGATTTCCTTCCCCTGCTTCTCGCTGAGAAGCACATTCGATTCGCGCAGAATTCTCAGGTGGTGGGAAACCGTCGAACGCGCCAGGATCGACACCTCGGCGATCTGTCCCACGTTCAGGCGTTCGCTTTTATCGAACAGCAGCAAAATTCGCTGACGATGTTCGTCACCGAGAGCGGTAAAGACCTTGGACATCGCTTTCCATTCGTGCGGAATGGCGCGTCGGTAGTCCTTCTTCATGTATTCGCCCAGTATTTTTTTGAGTACATCATTCCAGGCCGATCAGCAGACGACGCGTATCGTCCGGATAACGTTTGCGCAAAAAATCGAAGGTCGCGTCGACAGTCACCACGAATATTCTGTTGCTCCAACGATATTCGTCCGGATGATCGTTGAAGGCCACGTTGGCCTTGAACATTCTGCCTCCAAGGCGCGTCATCGCCGGAATTGTCAGCATGGTCGGTTCAAAGCCAGCCTCTTTCAGCCATTTCTGCGCTTCTGAGCGCGTAGCGACGTCACCTTCAGGAGCCATGACACTGGCCAGAACCTCCAGCGCCCATTGGTTCGAGTTTTGGTAGCGTGTATCGAACGGATAAGCCACTACGCTGTATTTCGGCTCATGCATGCGCTTGATTCGCGGACCAGCGAGCAGAATCGCCTCCAACTTCTTCTGCATATCGGCAGGCAAGAGCAGCACCGCTGCTTCATACTCATGCAGATCATCGGAAAAGAAATTTCCGATGCCCTGCACGAATAGCTGCGAAGTATCCGTGCCGCAGAGATTCAGATCATGCACGACACTCCATCGACCATCGGGGTGATCGCGCACGACGAACCCGAGATGGGAAAAGCGCAGATTGTATTTCGATAAATCCTGCCCGATTCGGGCAACGAGAGCGACCTGACTGCCGCTCTCATCTAGCCGGTCAATCACGCGCTTCGCCAGACCCAACGCCTTCTGCATCGTGCCGGCAGATGAAACGGCCCCCTCGCAAGAGTTGCCAGCATGCACTCCCGGTGCAAACGCTAGCGACGCTACCGCAAGCGCCGTAACGCACATCTTCGCTAGCGGAGACCGCAAGGCAGAAAACATCATTTGATCGATTTGCTATGCAGCATCCCGTCCGCGCTCTTGCTCGGCACATATGCAATCGGCTGCCCTTCTATCTGCAGCGTATGCCCATTGCTGTCGGCAATCAGATCAGCTTTCTGCCCGGTTTTCAAAGCTACATCCTTGAGCGACTGATCAGGAACGCGGATTACCGTCACCTTTTCCGTACTTTTCTGACGCACTTCGATATCGGTCATGTTATTGCCCGCCGGCTGAACCTTTCCAACGGAGCCGCCAAAGAGCGAATCAAGTGCAATCAGTGGCAAGGTCGACATCGCGAGAACCACCGATCCAGTAACCAAGACGCTGACTGCGGACGCTTCCGAAGGCCCACCCCGGCCATGCGCCAATGGCGACGACACCAGCACAGTTGCAGCAATCAACGACGTAAATATTTTCTTCATTTTCATCTCCTGAACAAATGCTCCCGAATCTCGCCCACCAGCGCTCACCCACGGCCGGCCAGAATGCATTACGTGGCACACCCCTATTCGCCGAAAAATTGTCACATTCTGCCCGAACAAGCGAAGAACAAGAACCCCGGCATAACCACACAACATATCGATGAGTTTAGTTATATCGACATAAAAGTCAACAACAATTTCAGGCTTTCAGCAGTTCCTCGCGCGACCCCAGCCAGCGCGCAAGGTGCAGGGCGACGGCGGCGGAATTTTCATGCAGCAGGCGTTCGGCCTCGCCGCGGGCGAGTTCGACGAGGTCATCATCGGCTTCGAGGTCGGCGTAGCGCAGCAATGGCACGCCGCTCTGGCGGCTGCCGATGAACTCGCCGGGACCGCGCAGGTGCAGGTCCTGACGCGCGATCTCGAAACCATCGGTATTCTCGAAAATGATCTTCAGCCGCGCCCGCGCCGTTTCCGACAGCGGCCCGGCATAGAGCAGCACGCACACCGATTCGTGCGCGCCGCGACCGACGCGGCCACGCAACTGGTGCAGCTGCGAGAGGCCGAAACGCTCGGCGTGCTCGATCACCATCAGGCTGGCGTTCGGCACGTCGACACCAACTTCGATCACTGTCGTCGCGACCAGCACGTCGACCTCGCCAGCGGCAAAGGCGGCCATCGTCGCCGCCTTCTCGTCGGCCTTGAGGCGGCCGTGCACGAGGCCGACGCTCAGGCCTGCGAGCTCTTCGGAGAGGATCGCGTGCGTCTCGATCGCTGTCTGCAGCTGCAGCTTCTCCGACTCCTCGATGAGCGGGCAGACCCAGTAGGCCTGCCGTCCTTCGGCCACCGCCGCGCGCACGGCAGCGATGACCTCGTCGCGGCGGGCATCCGAGATCAGCTTGGTCTTCACCGGCGTGCGCCCCGGCGGCAGTTCTTCGAGGACTGAAACGTCGAGGTCGGCGTAATAGCTCATCGCCAGCGTGCGCGGGATTGGCGTCGCCGACATCATCAGCTGGTGCGGAATCTTTCCGGATGCCGAATCAACGCCTGCCCCGCCGCCCTTCTTGCGCAGCGCGAGGCGCTGCTGGACACCGAAGCGATGTTGCTCATCGACGATGGCGAGCCCCAGCCGGGCAAAGTCGACCGAATCCTGGATCAGTGCGTGCGTGCCGACGACAAGATGCGCGCCGGTAGCGGCCTCGGCCTGCATCGCCCGCTTTGCGGCCGCCTTGAGGCTGCCGGAGAGCCAGGCGACGCGCACGCCGAGCGGTTCCAGCCAGGCCCTGAGTTTCAGGTAGTGCTGCTCGGCAAGGATTTCGGTCGGCGCCATGAAGGCAGCCTGCCAGCCGGCCTCGATGGTGCGGCAGGCGGCAAGCGCAGCGACGATGGTCTTGCCGCTGCCGACGTCGCCCTGCAGCAGGCGCTGCATCGGAAAGGGCTGTGCCAGATCACGCTCGATCTCGGCGACGACGCGCTGCTGCGCACCGGTGAGCGCGAACGGCAGACATGCCAGCAGCTGGCGACCGAGCGCACCGGCCGCGGCGAGTACCGGCGCGCCGCGTTCACGACGGGCAAGGAAGGCGCGGCGCAGCGAGAGCTGCTGCGCCAGCACCTCGTCGAACTTGATCCGTCGCCAGGCCGGATGCTCGCGCGATGACAGAGCCCCCAGCGGTGCGCCGGGCGGGGGCGCATGCAGGTAGCGGACGGCCTCGGCGAAAGCGGACAGCCCGAAGCGTTCGCGCCAGGCATCGTCGAAATGATCGGTGAGGTCGGTGTCGTGCAACGCAGTCACGATCAGCTTGCGCAATGCTGCCTGCGAAACACCGGCTGTCGTCGGATAGACCGGAGTCAGCACCGTCGGTAGCGGCGCGTCGGCATCGACGACGCGATAGCGCGGATGCACCATCTCCGGCCCGAGGAAGCCCTGGCGGATTTCGCCGAACAGGCGCAGCGGGCGGCCGCTGTCGCGCGCGGCTTCGAGCTGCTTCGTCTGGCTGCCGTAAAAATTGAGGAAGCGTAGCGTCAGCTCGGCGCCGCCGGCGCGCTCGTCATGGACACGGGCAACCAGCTGGCGGCGCGGACGGAACTGCACCGACACATCGACCACGCGGGCCTCGACCTGCACCGGCTCGCCCCAGGGCGCATCGGCGATGGCCAGGAGCGAGGTCTCGTCCTCGTAGCGCAGCGGCAGGTGGAGGACGAGATCGTCGGCACGAACGAGGCCAAGCTTCTTGAGCTTGTCCGCCAGCGCCGGCGTAGCCTTGATCCCGCCCGTCACTTAATGATCAGCCGCCCAGTACCATCACCGCATCGGCCTCGACCAGCGCACCGCGCGGCAGGGAGGCAACGCCGACGGCAGCGCGTGCCGGGTACGGTTGCTGGAAATACCTGGCCATCGTCTCGTTCACCTTGGCGAAGTTGCCGAGATCGGTCAGGAAAACGTTGAGCTTGACGACGTCGGCAAGCGATCCGCCTGCGGCTTCAGCCACCGCTTTCAGGTTGTCGAAGACACGCACGATCTGTGCATCGACGCCTTCGACCAGCTGGCCGCTCTGCGGATCGAGGCCGATCTGGCCCGAAAGGTAAACCGTGTCGCCGACCTTAACGGCCTGCGAGTAGGTGCCGATGGCGGCCGGCGCGCCGGCGGTGGAAATGATCGTTTTTGCCATAATGTTGTCCTAGGGAATGACATGCGAAACGAGGATGTTAAATGACAGCAGCGATCATCGCCAATCTGGAAAAAATGCTCGGCGGCCCGCGCGACGGCGCCCTGCTGCGCTACTCGCTCGGCAACGAACTGCTCAAGGCCGGGGATGCCGCCGCTGCCGCCGTGCGCTTTCGCGAAGTGGTCGAGCGGGACGCTCATTACTCGGCGGGCTGGAAGATGCTCGGCAAGGCACTCGCGGAGACGGGAGACCTGTCAGGCGCGGTGACGGCCTACGAGCAGGGGATCGACGTTGCCGAGAAGCGCGGCGACGTTCAGGCGGCCAAGGAAATGTCGGTTTTTGCACGGCGCGCCAGAAAAGCGCTCGCAGGCGACACGGACGCCGCGAGCTGAGCCGGAGCATCTCCCGGCACCTTTTCTCCACAACGGCGGTTCAGCCGCCATTGCGCAAGTCCCTCAGCGTTTGGCGCCTTTCGGCGGCAGGAGGATGCCGTCGATGCCGAGGGCTTTCATTTTCTCGCGGGCGGACTCGGCTTCCTCACGGGTCTTGAAGGGCCCCACCTGCACGCGCGCCTCCATGGTCGACGGGATGCCGTTGAGGGTCAGCTTGGCACGCAGCTCTTCTGCGCGCTGGGCGTCGGCAAAGACCCCGGCCTGCACGGCGTAACCCGAGAACAGGCGAGGGGGAGCCGGGGGTGCTGCAGCAGCAGCGGCAGGTGCCGCTGCTGGCTGTGGGCGCGATTCCGCAGGAAGGGGCTTGTCGCCCTCGGAAGTGAACTGCGAGGACGTACCTTCTGCCGGTGTCTGCGCCCGCGTCGCCGCGCGCGGAGGTGCCGCCTGTGCCTTCGCATCGCTCGGCGGCAAGACTGGCTGCGGCGCAACATCCGGCTTTGGCGGCGCATCGACGGCCGGAGCGGCCGGCGCTGCAGGTGCCGCAAGCGGTACGGGAGCGGCACCTTCCACCACTTTCGGGGCTTCGGGAGCGGCCGCGGGCGCTGCGGGCTCGGCGTTCTTGACCGGCTGTGAAACCTCCTTCTTCGGCACCGGTACCGGCGACGAGAAGGTCGGGCCGCTGGCGACCGGTTCCTCGGCCGGCTGGCCCAGGTAATCGATGAATGCCAGCGCAGCCAGCAGGACGGCGATGAGGACACCGGCGAAGGCAACGCGCATCACCAGCTTCTGTTTCAGGTTGTCTTCCGGCACACCGCCGGCGTTCGCGCCTTCGCTCATCGCTCCCTCATCGTTTCGATCCTGTTTTCGTCCGGATTTTCCACACCCTTGTCCCGATTGCGGATCAGCGCCACCACCAGTTCGGCCTCCGCACGCGCCACGCCACAGCGCTCGGCGATCGCTGCCGCATCATACCCGGCCGTGGCCATCTGCATCGCGTCGCCATAGATCGGCGCGACATGCTGCGCCGCCTGTACGCGCTCGAGCTGCTTAGCCAGATCCTCGCGCAGCACGGCCAGTTCGCCACGCATCGTCGCGACCTCGTCGCGCAGCTGGCCCAACTCGGCTTCGGCAGCCTGCAGGCGCTGGCGTGCACCGTCGTCGACAGCGGACTCCGCCACGGGCGCCGCGTCGGGCGGTTCATTCCATGGAAAATCGGGTTCGACGCGCTGCAGCGGCACACCCGCCGGCGATTCCGCCAATACCGAAACAGGATCGACGGTCGCCTCCTCTGCCACGGGAGCCGCGGCTGGTGGCGACGCAGCCTTCTTCAGACGGCGCAGGCGAACGACGACGACGAGGACGTAGAGCGCCAGCAGGGCGACGACGCCCAGGAGCGCTTCGCGCCAGCCGATGGCCAGATCTTCCAGATTCATTGCCGGTCAGTGCTTTCCGTGAAGTCGACGTCGCGGGCTATTATGCCAGACAGCGCGCCTGTTCACCGTCCCGGATCCGGCACGAGCGGCGCTAGAATATGACGATTCGTTTCCTGCCCAGGCCATGCACGGACCCTCATTCGCCAAGAAGCCCCCGTACTGGATCATCGCTTTCTGCGTGATCGTCGCACTTCTGTCGGAAGCCGTCGCGCGCGCGGGCTGGTTGCAGGGTATCGAGACCGCCTACGGCGATCTGTCCTTCCGTCTCGCCGGGCAGCGGACGCAGGTGTCGCATGTGGCGCTGGTCGAGCTGGATGACCAGACACTCGCCATGCACCCGGACGATCCACTGGTTTTCTGGACGCCGCATTTCGCCCGCGCCCTGCAGGTCCTGCGCAACGTCGAGGCCAAGGTGGTCGGGCTCGATTTTCTGTTCAGCGCCAGCCCTGAGCACTGGTTCGGGAAGATTTCCGGGCAGGACAGCCAGGTCGCGCGCAGCTTCGATCGCAGTTTCCGCCAGGAGATCGCCAGCGGTCGTGTCGTACTCGGGGGGATGCAGAGCGGCGCCGAGGCACTGCTGCCGGCAGCGGACTATCTTGCCGTGTTACCGGAATTCGCGATCGAGCGCTTTGTCGGCGCAACCGACCTGGTGATGGACAGCGACGGCATCCTGCGCAAAATGCGCGCGCTGGCACCGGGTGCGCCCCTGGCGGCGGATGATGGCGTACGCCTGCTCCCCTTCTCGCTGTTGCTGGCACTGCAGGCGAGCGGCCAGGCGAACGATGCCGCCAGCTGGCGCTTCGGCAACCGGGAGTTCAGGCGCGATTCAGTGCCGTGGCCGCTGGCCTGGGCTGGCCCGCCGGGCACCGTGCCACGCCTGCCACTGCGGCGTCTGCTTGCGAAGGATGCCGAGAGCGATCCGGAAGTGCGCGCACTCAAGGACAAGGTGGTCATCGTCGGCGTTGCCTATGGCGGCTCGAATGACGTGCACCTGACGCCTTACGGGCACGGCCTGTTTGCGTCGCAATGGATGCGTGGTCCGGAAATTCAGGCGCAGGCGGTTGACGCACTGCTCGCCGGACGTTTCGTCGAAGTACTGCCCACCGGCGGCCGCGCCCTGCTCATCGGCGTCATCCTGCTGCTTGGCGCCGCCGGCTGGCAGCGCCTTGCCGTCGGCCGCGGAGTGCTGCTGCTGCTTGCCCTGCTCGCCGTGATTGCGATCGGCGGCCACGTCGCACATCGGCAATGGCTCATCGTTCCCGTTGCACAGGCGCAGTTCGCCGCCCTGCTCCTCTTCCTGACGATCTACGCCCTACGCTTCACCAGCGGCGAACGGGATCGCGACCGCGTGCGGCGGATGTTCTCGCGCTACGTCTCGAAGGATGTCGTCGCCAGACTCCTCGAGAGCGACGAGACACCCGTTTTGGGCGGTGAGGCGGTGCGCATCACGGTTCTTTTTTCCGACATCCGAGGCTTCACGACAATCTCCGAGCGGCTCAGTCCGGAGGAAGTGGTGGAGATGCTGAACCGCTGGCTGGCTGCGGCCTGCACGGCCGTCCAGAAGGAGGGCGGCTCGGTTGACAAGTTCATCGGCGATGCGATCATGGCCGAGTTCGGCGCGCCGCTGCACTGCGACGATCACGCGCGGCGGG
>WBZP01000335.1_pt1 | contig 64538 bp, 52 predicted proteins | sample 5204301 | NCBI WGS metagenome assembly WBZP01 (sample SAMN12412401, study PRJNA552823) | activated sludge metagenome | isolation source: activated sludge from nitrification reactor of wastewater treatment plant... | place: USA: Pennsylvania | collected 2017 | reverse complement strand
GATGATTTGCGGCAGCACGATGGCGAGCTTCTGCTGTGAAGACTTCAGCCTCGATCGCTTCCGTGCCTTGACCCACCCGATCATCGACAGCCGATTCCGCGCCTTCCGTCAGCTTACCCACTTCGAAGATCTCGTCCTGTAGCGCGTCATGGCCCGCCCGCAGCCCAACCTGACCGGCGTCCTGCCACCGCGTTATTACGGCACCGAGTGGCAGCCTCCCTGTCGTCACGACGAAGAGGCGGCACTGCGACTGGCCTCGCCCCAAGCGATCGTCGAGCTGCTCCGGCCCCTGCTCGATGAGCGTCGAGCGGCCCGGCTTGATGAGGCTGCCGCGTCGCGGCTTGGCGGAGTCGTGGTGGTACTCGAGGATCTGCACGATCCCCATAATGGCGGCGCGGTGCTGCGAAGCTGCGAGGCGATGGGCATCCGCGAGGTCAACATCATTGCCTCTCGCGAACGATTTCGCGTCTCCGAAAAAGTCACCCAGGGAGCCGACAAGTGGCTTGATGTCCTCGAGCACAAGTCGACCGAGTCTTCGCTTTCGTCGCTCCGCCAGCGCGGCTTTCGGCTTGCCGCCGCCGTGCCGGGCGTGACCACGCAGCTTACTGATCTGGACCCACTGACCCCAACCGCGCTGCTGATGGGCAATGAGCACGCCGGCCTCACCAAAGAGGCGCGTGCGTTCTGCGATGTCGAGTTTGCGATTCCGCTGCATGGCTTTTCCGAAAGCTTGAACCTGTCGGTGGCCACCGCCCTATGTACCTTCTCGATGACCTCGCGACGGCGGGCGGCGCTTGGACGGCGTGGGGATCTCGACGAAGCTGGGCTCTGGGATTTGCGCGCTCGCTATTACCTGCGTGATGTCCGTGGGGCTCTCACCATCGTCCGCCAACGCCTCGCCTCCTAGTCCCTTTTGTGGATTCACTACGCTGGGCTTCGCCTCGCTGGGCTTCCCTCGCTGTTCATCCTGTCGATAGCCTCGCTTGGCAAAGCCGCCTTTGCGGCCAATCTCGGCCATATGCTCCCGATTGCTTGCGGTCTTCGCTCCGCCCTTCTTGCCGGCCTCTCGGGCCTGTTCTGATGTGAAGCGGTGCGCTAGCCCATAAGCATGGGCAGCCACACCACCACTGCGCGCTAGCTCGCGGTGTGCTTCACGATCCATCGCTGCGAAGCCGCGATGTAGCTTGACCCGAGGTGCCGCCCGATCTTCATCGGTTTGGGTCGGCTCTCGTCGGTGCTCATTGTTCTCTGGATCTGGTACGGATGAGCTTGTTTCGTTTTCTGACGTCATATTGAGCAGTCCTTTGCGAAATGGTCCTGCTCATCTGTCAATCAAATAAACCGCTTACTCGTCAACCCAAATCAACCAACTTTGTCGTTTTATATCTCATTCATCCAATACCTATGTAGATTTAACTAAATATACATAGCCACGTAATTTCACTTCATGAAGTGATTTGCCCCGGTTTGCCACGAAATACCAATCACGAGGGCACCCATCGCCCGCATCGGTCAAACCGGCGAGCGTACTCATGTCTCAGCGCAAGGTTTGCCAGACCAACGCGTACGGGTGCCGAAGCGCAGCTCGTCGTCGCGAGTACGAGTCGCAAGGCTGACCAAAGCTCGGAGTGAAAAGGAGAGACCGGAAAGGGGAGCGAGAAACGACAGGCCGAGGGTTATCGGAGCAACGCCGTCGACGACAAGTGACGGGTAAAGAACACGGACAATGCCTACGAATTGACGCTGTCTGACTGGTCGGAAGTGGCGGCAGGTTGTGCCGATGGAGAGGCAGTGGGTGGCTCGCTGGGAGCAGATGAAGCTGGGGATGCGGCGGCTGATGCAGGCTGCCGCAACACATACACCCACAGCAGTAGGCCAATCACGGTCACCGCGATCGCTGCGTACTGCGCCGGGGTCAGCCCGAACGTACGTGGATCAGCCCCGATGCCATCACGGACTCGCAGTCGATCCATCGCAAAGCGAATCGGGCCATACAGCGTCGCGATCGAGGCCACAAACACACCCAGGCGCGGCTTGAAGGTTCCCCACAACAGGTAGCCACCGGCCAGCGCTGCCGCAAACAGTCCCTCCTCGAAGCCCATGTCGTGGCGACGGAACTCGGCCCCGATGTGAACCAGGCCGCTGCCCTTGGGCGCACAGTGGGCCATCGGACAGGGGTAATCGACGCCCAGGAAGTACAGCGGGTCAGAGGTGGCCATTAGCTCGCCGGGGTGATCGTGCGCGACGTAACAGCCCATCCGGCCAAAGAACCAGCCCGTTGCCAGCCCGTATGCCAGTGAGTCGGCGTAGGGCATCACCCGCTCCCCGCTGCGACGACACCATACAAACAGCCCGAGCACCGCGCCCGCAAAGCCGCCCATCGAGGACAGCCCCGAGCGCGGATCCGCGAGTGCCCGCAGCATCGCTCCCGTCGACGGATGCGTCTGGTAAATCAGCACGTCCGAGAAATGCGACACCAAAAAGCCGGAAAGCACCGACCAGAAGATCATGTTCTTGACCTTCTCTTCGTCGAGGCCCAGGAATTTTCCTCGTCGGATCGTGAGCCACGCACCAACCAAAATGCCCGTCGCAACCAACACACCGAACGGATGAATCGCCAGCGAATCATCGATCAGCGGCAGCGAGGGCAACTGCGGATAAGGAATCAGCGCCGATAGCATGTGTGGGCAGCATAAACCAAGGCCGGGCCGGAACAAGACCCGTTTGTGACCCATTTGGTACAGAGGTCTTCGCGAGCCGGTCTGTCAGCATCGATGAATCCCACGCCGGGGACCGGGCGAAACGGGTATGATAACTACGATGTGTTCTGCCGTTTGCTCGCTGTCCTGGGTTCCCTTTCCACCTTCGATTCGTAGCCGGTAACGGCCGCACCGCCTTCATGAAACGCGCCACCGCCCTCCTGTTGATCTTGTCGATCATCAGCTTGCTCCTTACCGGGCTGGGGCTGTCGTATCGATTGCTGCGGCTCGGGCTTGAGGCGGCACAAACGTCGACGGAGCAGCGACTGATCGCGATTGGCTCGACGCTGTCGGAGGCACTGGCCGGTGGAGCCGATGCGCAAATCCTGCCCACCGTGGTACGCGACAATCAGCTTGAGGCCGCCTATCTCTTAGACAGAAGACTCAGTCCAACATTATTGGGACGACCGATCAGCCTGCTGCGCATCGATCCGGACCGGGCACTGCGGGCACTGCAAGGTCAGCCGCAGGTCACGATGGCCTATCGCATCGAAAGCGAGGAAGAGTCACCGACGACAGCCGAGGTCGGCAGCGAGACCTTGGTGCTGGCCGGTTACTTCGCGGTCCATCATCCAAATCGTACCGAGGTCTTGGTCCTTGAGGCTGGCAAGGGATTTACCGATCTACCCCTGCGACTGCGACGCTCAGCCCTGGCTTCTGCGATGGTGGCGGCGGTCTTGGCAGCCCTGGGAACGCTCCTTACTGTGCAAGGCCTGCGCGCTGCTGCTCATCAACAAAAACTGCAAGCCCAGGCGGAGCGTGGACAGGCAATTCGACAGATGGCAGCGTCGGTGGCTCACGAGCTACGCAATCCGCTCGGGACGATCCGGGCCGGTGCCGAGCTACTACGCGAGCAAGCGGCGTCGAAAGACCTGGTAGACGACATTTTGAGCGAGGTCCACAGGCTGACCGAGCTGACGACGCAGTTTCTGACGTTCTCACGCGATTCGCCGCTGCAAGTGGCCAAGCTCGACATCGCGGTACTCTGTGATGAGGTGTGTGGCGCACTGCGCCTACAGTTTCAAAACCCTGAGCTGCACATCGCACGACAGGGGGAACCCAGCGCGGAGATCCACGGCGATGCCGCCAAGCTCCGGCAAGTGCTCCTCAATTTGGGACTGAATGCGATTCAGGCGATGGCAGAGCGCGGCCAACTGACCGTCACGGTGCGAGCGCCGAACGAGACGAGCGTCGAAATTGAAGTAGAAGACAGTGGACCAGGCCTGTCACCGGAAGCGGCGGAGCATCTGTTCGAGCCGTTTTTTTCCACCAAAGCCCAAGGCACCGGGCTCGGCCTGTCCGTCTGTCGACAGATCACCGAAAGGCACGGCGGCACTCTGCTGCTGTTGCCCTCAGCCGCCAGGACAGATGGGGCCAAGGTGGGGGGGGCTTGTTTTGTCCTAAGACTACCAGCGCAACCACCCACGAGCAGCGACGGAATTCAATCGGAATTCAAGAGTAAATCGAATGAGACACATTCTTCTCGTTGACGATGAACAGAAGCTCGGGCGCATGCTGGCCACCGCGCTTCAATCCGCTGGCTACACGGTGGAGCGGGCCAGCACCGGCAGCGAAGCTCTCACGAAGTTGTCGAGGATGACGTTCGACGTGGTGGTGACGGACCTCAAGCTCCCCGACCTAAGCGGCCTTCAGATCCTTCAGCGCGTTCGCGAGCTGCCCGATGCACCGGACGTGATCATGATGACCGCCTATGCAACTGCGGAAACGGCGGTCGAGGCCATGCGACTCGGGGCGGTCGATTACCTGATCAAACCGTTCTCGATTGATGAGCTGCGGATCAAAATCTCGCGGCTGCTGGGGCGACGGCAACTGCTGGAGGAAAATGGAAACCTGCAGGCGCAACTCCAAAAGGTCCAGAGCGTCGAGAGCCTCGTAGGAACGTCGGCACGCATGCGTGAGGTGATCGAGCAGATTCATCAGGTCGCGGCCACCGATGCCACGGTACTTTTGCTGGGAGAAAGCGGAACTGGCAAGACGGTGCTGGCCCGCGCCATTCACCACCAGTCACGACGTCGCAACGGTCCGCTGTGCGAGGTTCACTGCGCCGCCTTGCCATCGACGCTGCTCGAAAGCGAGCTATTCGGTCACGAGCGGGGTTCCTTCACGGGTGCCGTCGAGCAACGCATCGGACACGTCGAAAAGTCAGATCATGGAACGCTGTTTCTCGACGAGATTGGCGATGTTCCGCTAGCGATCCAAGTCAAGCTGCTGCGCTTCATTCAAGACCATCAGTTCCATCGTGTCGGCTCAAGCCAGCTTCGCACCGTCGACGTTCGCTTCATTTGCGCCTCGAACCGCAACCTCGCTCAGGCCGTGCGCGATCAGACCCTGCGTGAGGACTTCTATTACCGAATCAACGTCTTCCCGATCCAACTGCCCGCGTTGCGAGAGCGCAGCGATGACATCCCGAAACTGGTACAGGACATCCTGCGCCGTCGCCACCCACTGGTAAGCATCAGCCAGGCTGCGCTTGATCTGCTCCAGCGCTATCCGTGGCCGGGCAACATCCGTGAACTGGAAAACGTCCTCGAACGAGCAGCTATTCTCGTCGGAACTGGCCATCCCGCGGGCAAAAGCGAAATCTCCGTGGAGCAGTTGCCTCGCTCGTTCGCCGAGGCCGCGCTACCAGTAACATCGTCGGGCCTACTGCACCCGGGGTTTTCGATCGATCGACTGGAAAAAGAACTGATCTTTGAAGCACTGGCCCGTGCCTCGGGGAACAAGACCGAAGCCGCCAAGTTACTGGGAATTACCCGTCGACGACTCTATTCGCGGCTCAAGAGCATTGAGCAAGGCAACGAACCAGAGGAAAATCTGACCGAGCCGACCGACGGAACCAAGCCAAACCCGAATCCATCATGAGTGATCCCAACGTTCCAACCCCCGTGGTTCCCTATCAATCCCACCCTTGGCACGGCATCTCGCTCGGTGAGCGCGCCCCCGACATCGTTGCGTCGTTCATCGAGATGGTGCCCACCGACACGGTCAAGTACGAGGTCGACAAGCGCTCCGGCCACCTCAAGCTCGATCGTCCGCAGAAGTTCTCCTCGCAGTGTCCCGCGCCGTATGGCTTTCTGCCGCAAACGTACTGCGGGCATCGCTGCGGTGAATATGCCGGACAAAAGACAGCTCGCACCGGGATCGTCGGCGACGGCGATCCGCTGGATGTCTGTGTGCTCAGTGAGCGCACCATCAACCACGGTGGCGTGCTCGTTCACGCAAGACCGATTGGCGGCTACCGGATGTTCGATGGCAACGAGGCCGACGACAAAATCCTGGCAGTGCTCGTCGATGATCCAGCGTACGGAGCCTTCCGCACCATCGCCGACTGTCCGCGCAGCCTCATTGAACGCCTACGCCACTACTTTCTGACCTACAAGGACATGCCGAGCCAAAACGGGCCCGGGCCGTCCAGCCGCCGCGTCGAAATCACCGACATCTACGACGCGGAGGAAGCCCGCCACGTCATCGCACTGTCGATTGCCGACTACCAGGCAAACTTTCGCCCAACTTGGTAAGCGGCAGCGTCCGCTTGTAGTCGCGTCCCGAGTCGAGCAGCAGTGCTTCCACGCGATATCCCGAAAGCCGCAGTCGAATCTCTTTGTGGCCGATGTCTCGCGCCCGCACCTCGCGCCACGGCGTCCGCCCGAGAACCTTGCCCGCGTGATCGAGCACCTCGGCCCCCGCCGGTTCGGTCTGCACCTGCCAAGTCACCATGGGAGACTCCGGCAACATCCACCACACGAGCCCCGCCGCGACCGCTGCCGCAAGCGCCCCCATCCCAAGCAGCGAGCGTCGCCCCATCAGCACGCCGACCCGACTGACCGGCCCCTCTGCAACAGGCCCAAACCCGCTCGGCTCCACCTGCCGCAGCTCCGCCAACACCTCCCGCATCGAAGGCCGCAACACAGCAGACTTGGCGAGCATGCGGTGGATCAAGGTGGCCAGGTCGGGGGGTACCTCAGGCACCAGCGAGGCGAGGGGTCTAGGCTCTTGCTGAACGATGCACATCACCAAAGCCAGCCCTTGCAGTCCGGTGTACGCAAACGGAGTCTGTCCGCTGATCAGTTCATAGAGCAGAACCCCGAGTTGATAGACATCCGTTTTCGTCGAAATAGCGCCATGGCCTTGGGAATCCAACTGCTCCGGAGCCATGTAGGGAATCGTGCCAGCAAATTGCCCTGGATCACTCTCCTGCGCGAGCGGCTGTTGGGACGTGGTCAGCTCATTTCTAGGAACCACCGCAATCCCAAAATCCAAGACTTTGATCCGCTCCCCTGCCACCACCGCAGAGTCCACGGTAATCATCACATTCTCCGGCTTAGAATTGCAGCAAGGGGTTCCCATCGAGAAGTAGCGCATCAGCGTACTCCTCGGGAAGTAGGCGGGAAGGAGTGGAGTGGAGGAATTGTTGGAAAATTCAGACGGGGGGAGCAACCTGCTTTAGGAGTCGCACTGTTTCCGGGGCAGCCAGCATCGGTGTGTACGCTGTATCGGCAATCCCAGAAACAACCTTGGTGATGTTGTGATCTACCTTGCCCTGCTCTGACCAAACGCTGACCGCTGGCGCAGTGATGTACGCAGAAAATGTGTGGTGTCCAGAGCCAGGCCGCTCTCCAATCAAGTGGATGAGGGCTCGCGGCTTGGTCGAATCTGTCAGTCCTGCGAACAGCAGTTCTCCGGCTTGATAGCCTGCACGTACACGACCTTGACGAAGAACCAAGTGCTCAGGGGCAGTTCGGTATCCCGCGAGCATCAGTTCTTTGCGGAGCAGCGTCAGGTACGGTAGCAAGTGTCCGTCATCAGATAGCGCATCAGAACAGAGCCCATCAGACACCAGGATCTGCACGTTGTATTGACCGCCGTGCCTCATCCGCATCGCCTGGATCGCGGAAACAGAGCGTGAATCAAGCTGCTCTCCCGTAGGAGGATGCCAAACATAGTCCTTACGATCCACGGACTGCGAGCGGATCGGCTCGGCCATCGGAATCGCAGCGATGAAGGTAGGAGTGAACTCGGACCACAGCGTCTTTTTTGCATCATCGTAGAGACGCCGAATTTCGTTGCTGAGTGCGGGCTCCATATCCCATGGTTTGGCACCACGGCCCATCGCAATTGGGACTCCGCGTTCACGCACTTCTTTGATGCGGAGATCCGCCTCTGCATAAATCTCGGTCTCTGTTCGCTTGTCTCCTCGCGCACGCAGGTACTCCAAATATACCTTACGCGGATCGCCAAAGTGCGCGGTTGGCTTGCCGCTGACATCAATCACCCCCAATCGCTGAAAGAACGACCACATCGCATCGTTTACTTTGAAACCAAACTTATCGCGGATTCGTACGTGGTCCTGATAAGCCGTGGTCAGGTAGCCGAGCATGGGATCATTTTTCGTCGGTAAACCCATCAAGTAGCCGGGGTTTGCGGGCATGATCTGATCGATGCAGTAGTCCAGGTCATCCAGTGAGACTTCCATGTGCAGGGTCGAACAGATATCGAGTCCGATCATCAGCCCATGGAGCTTTCCCATCACAATGTCTTCCAAGCAGCAACGTACGAGCTGATCTTTGGAACGGAACACCTCTGGCCCGATGAAACCCGCGACATCGTTCACGTGAACCCACGGTGCGACCGGCTTTCCTGCTTTGCGCTGTGCCTCCGCCACCTTCTGTTTCAGAGCGCGTGCAAAGCCATACTTTCGCGACTCGTGAATCACCATGTCGAAGCCGTGAGAGTGACCGTTGGTAAAGTCCGCCCCCTGCCCTGTTTCAAAATACAGACCGTACTTGCCGCTCCGCGTCGCAGCGTGCGCAAGCATCTTTTCCACCGAAACGTCAAAGGTCGCATTGGCGGTGTCGTTACCCGCGATGCTCTGGAACCACAGACCCGTCTCCCCTGGATACGTCTTTTCGACCTCTGCTTGCACATCGATGTGAGACAGCACGCAGTGAGGCATGACCTCCTGTAGCTGAAACGCGACCAGCAGCTCGTGCAGCATGCGTTCGATACCCGCCACGGATGCTGGATCACTGTTGACAGGATTGCAGCCTAACACGACGTCGCCCACCGCAAACGCCCAGCCGTTAAACACCTGCCACTTGATATCATCAAGATTATCCGTCGGTGAGTTCGGCTGAATCCGCGCCCCCAGGTAGCCCTTCTGGCCAATGTTCGTACCGGGCAGCGGATGGAACACTTTCTGTCCCACTGCGGTTAGCTCGGCATTGGTCATCAGCTTCACCACGCAGCCAATCACATCGCTAGACAGTCCGGGTAGGAATGCCTTGATCGAAGCCTCATCCTGTCCCAAAAGTGTGGACTTCAACCAGGACAAAGTCCGCTTGCCCAGGCTCGCAGCGAGCGCAGCATCAGCGGTGTTGCGGATCAGTGCGTACAGGTTGTCTTGCAACAGTGGATGCGCATCAAGATCCGCAATCTTGGTATTCCCAAGGAGATGCCGCGCATTGGTTCGCGAGGTATCATCCGCAGCGGACACCCCAACGGCCTCATCGCCTTCTTTGTATTCGTTGGCGGCTCCCAGCACCTGCTTATACAGGGTTTCATCGAAGCCTCCGCGCTGACGCTGGAGATAGCCGAAGACATCCTCTCCGTCCAACACCTCTGGAATATGTACTCCAGGGAGAACGGTATCGCTGCCGGCAGGATTCCCACAGCCGGGGAGCGTTCCTACTGCGACCGCAGCAGCACCGCCCATCATCACAGACAAGAAATCTCGACGAGGTAACGAGAAAGAAGGGAGCTTGGCCATGGACTGTCTCCTTTGAAAGTAGCGCATCACGAGTTGGGAACTTCACTTCTCAAACGTGATGCAAAGCAAATCACAAAAGGCCAGGAAACCACAAGCGTGCATCGCCATGTTCACGATCCAAGTCCGACCGGCTTTTCCACCAGCGAAATTCAGACTGCTCGGCAGTGACTTCCCGCCTGTTCTCCATCGACAGCAGGAACTCTGTGCATCATTTGTAGGCGGCCACGAACTTATCCGGCTTCACATCGCGGTGAACGATCCCGACATCATGAGCGGCTGCGAACGCATCGGCGAGTTGCTTGGCCAGTCTTACCACACGAAGGACTTCTAATCGTCCCCCTTCTTTGACAAGCAGCTCCCGCAGAGACTCGCCCGCAACCAGTTCCATCACAATGTAGGGAGTGCCGTCGACGTTGTCTGTCTCAAGGACTTGGACGATGCCCGGATGCCGAGGAAGATTGGCCGCAATTCCTTCGACCCGAACTCGGGCTGCTTGCTCGGGATTTCGAGCCAGCAGCGGGTCTAGTACTTTGATCGCAACCCGATGGCGTACTTGGCCATGCTCCGCTTCATAGACAACCCCCATTCCGCCTCGTCCTAGCTCGCGCAGGATTCGGTACTTTCCGAGTGTCATCCCTTCCATCAGCAGCCGGTCCACCGAGGCGATCACCTCGCCAACTCTTGATTATCCCCGATTATCCGATGGCTAACAATTCTTGTTCGGTGCCTGCAAGAGTCCACAACATGCGACGTTCACCGACAAAGTCAGCACAGCCGATTTACATCGAAACTCAAATATGAATACTTTTGTATGCATAAATAAACCGATTCGCTATCAGCACGCTTCGCTCCCTTCATCGAGAATCGGATGAGGAACATCGCACGGCCATTGACAGTGTCGAATGACTCCGAAAGGATATCGTCCCATGAAAAATACGTCGTTTGTTATTGGTTGGTTGTTTGCTTCGGCCCTGGGTGGCTGCGGCGGCGAGATGATGGAGCCGCTCCCGGTAAGTCCGCTCGATGGACAAAGTTGCGCGGGTTTCATCGACTCTGCTCCAAGCGGCGCAAACCAAGTGGAGGATGCGACCCTCCTGCAAGAAGCACTGGGCAAGAGCGGCGAAGGCAAGCTCTGTGTCGGTCGGGTGCTCGAAGCGCTGCAATCGGTAGCGGTCTACAGAGTCTGGAACGCGGCCAAAGACTATACCGAGTTTGGTCGCTGGTGGTCACTCAGCAAGCCGATGGGCCCCGTCGAGCGCTACCGCACCGACAACGAGATCTGTCCAGAATGGAGCGATCTCAACCAGCTCACGGTATGTAGTCTAAAAATTGGTGCCCGCTTCGTGATGGGACCGGGCCAGAGCGCCCAGTGCATGATGATGTCCTACGATCGATCTCCGATCAATCAGGTCTACATTCCCAACGACACCAGAGCCAGCAAAGTGTACGTTGAAAACTGCATGCGACTTGGAGCTTGGCCTAATTAGGACTCTCTCTCCTACCACACGTTTCGCTGCCTGCCACACTTCATCGCGTGCCTTAGGTAGCCTTCCGTAGCGTCAAGTTGAACCGATGTGGACCGATGAGAGGATGCGGCCCATCTGCACTGCTGGCAATCGGGAGGACGCCGTGAAAGCGCAAGCGCGCTGGACCGCCCCACACCACAACGTCACCGTGATAGAGACGCGTCCGACTGGGCCGATCGTTCCTACGTAACCCTCCGAACAAGAAGATGGCGTCAAACCCGAGCGACACAGACACGATCGGAGCAGCAAAGTCGCGCTCATCTTTGTCCTGATGCAGAGACATCCGCGTACCGGGATCATAACGGTTGATCAGACAGGAATCAGGGACAAATCCTGCATAGCCAGCCTCGGTCGCAGCGGTCTGAGCAAGATGAAGAAAAGACTCAGGCAGTGCCGGCCACGGGCAAGTCGACTCTGGGTCACAAGCCGCGTATCGATAGCCCTTTCGATCCGACACCCAACCAACCTCTCCGCAACTGGTGGTTCGCACCGACATTTTCTGTCCACCCGGCGTGCTCATCTGCCGCAAAGGAGCCTCTTTGATGACGCGTTCTATCTCACGCCATAGCGTCTGAGCTGCACCGATTGCAAAGCCCCGCAGCAACCATGCACCCTCTGCCAGTGACTCCACCGGCCACCCATTCCCTAGCGAAGTGAAGGAATCCCCGCCATGGGGGACAGCAGGTACATCAGGAAAAAGTCGCAGCGTCATCGCGTATCCGCACAGCCTACTTCAAAATCGATTGCTGCATCAGAAACGAAACTGCGTCAAGCTATCTGGCCTTCAACGGAACCCAAAGGAGCCTGCCCATGTCCGTGATATCAACCGACGCTGCCCAGCGCTTCGCAAAGAGCTGGGTCGCAGCCTGGAATGCTCATGATCTCGATGCAATCCTGAGTCACTATACAGAGAACTTTGCGTTTTCTTCCCCGCTCATCCCGCGCATCGCGGGCGTGCCCAGCGGAACGTTGGTGGGCAAGCCAGCCATCCGCGCCTACTGGACCCTCGGCCTTTCGCTCCTTCCCAACTTGCACTTTGAGCTGCTCCACGTGCTGTGCGGAATCGAGGGGGTGACGCTCGTATACCGAGGTCATCGAGGAATCGTAGCCGAGGTATTTCATTTCAATCGCGAAGGACAGGTGGAAAAGGCCTTGGCCTGCTATGCCGAACTGCCGTAACAAGTCGTCAGGAACGCGAAGGAGATCGCCATGACGAACCAAATTGCCCCCCGAAAGAACCGCTGTTCACGATCACACTCTATCTGGTCACTTGGGAGCATTCCGTTTGGAGTCGGACTGCTAGGGATTGCCTGTAGTCAGCCGCTACCAAACATCGAACCAGAGGATATGCGGAGAGCATCTTTCAGCGATGCGAACGAGCCGATGGACTCGTCGTACGTGAGCGATCTCTTGATGACTCCTGATCTCGCGAAGCCGGAGACACCGATGTATCTGAACGGGTCTTTCGATGGCGGGAGTTCGCCGTTCCGCACCTGGCTTGGAGCGATCGATTTCGCCCGTGAGATCAAGCGCACCTATGGGAAGCGACTCCCGATCACGTTCTTTCTAACCACTGCATTCCTAGATAAGTCGGTCATGGGTTCGAGCGTCGGAACCGCAAAGAGTCAGGAAGAGATCCTGGTGCGTACCGCGCTCATCCAGCAAGCAGTCAACGAAGGCCATGAGATCGCGAACCATACTGTGCGACACCTGGACGGCGGTGATGATGGAGGCAAGTGGACCTTGTCACAGTGGCGAACGGAACTTCTCGAGTTCCAACGCCTGGTGACCCGAAATGTGTTTCAACCGGTACTTGATGATTCGGGAGCGCCCGTGTTTCCACGTTGGCAGCCACTGTCGACGGCAACCCCTCACACAATAGGAGCCTCCTGTAGTGATGTGAATCCATGCAGTAGCGGACTTTCCTGCGTGTATGTCACAAAGAGCGTGGGACTCTGCACGCAAGACTGTAACGGCGATCTCGCCTGTCCCAACGGCCTGTACTGCGGCTATCCCGACACGACGGGTACCACGCTGGAATTCAAGGACATCTGTCTGCCGCTGCCGCAGTTTCCCGTGGTTTACAAAGGACAGACTCTGTTTCGAGCCGATGGGACTCCCAACCTCAGCAACCCACTGCTCCGACCGTATCGAGTGGTTGGCTTTCGTGCGCCGTATTTGTCGACGAATGATGCGATGTACGACGCGCTGAAGGAGCTGGGCTATGAATACGACAGTAGCGATGTCGCACCTCCTGAGCCAGCCCAGATCAAGAACGGGCTCTTCCAGTTTGCGCTGATGAAGATGCCGGGAATGGTCACGTACCCGATGGACTACAGCTACTACATCCGCGATACCGACCGAGCCACGATGACCGCCGATTACCGATCAGGCATCGTGCAGGCCTACAAGCTAAGCCGGATGCCGTGGAACATTGGACACCATCTGCGCAATTACAAGGACGGAGTCTATTTTGAGGCGATGAAAGATGCCTTCCGCTTCGCAGCCCAGGGCTGTCCCGATGACAAGAACATGGGCCGCCCACAATGTCCGAACCTTGAGTTGATTTCGTTTCGCGAGCTAGCGCAGAGACTCGCCCCGCCAAGTCCGACTCCCTAAACACTCGTGGTGGAGAATCGGACCGAGGCTACGGCCATCTCTAGGGTTTATGCCAAGTCAAAGACATGCTACGGTGCCACAGGTTGCGATGAGCGAAGCAGCGCGCATAGGAGAGACGATTGGCAAGGGTCGATTCAAGCTGTTGAAAAGCTTGGGTCGTGGCACCTTCGGAGATGTCTACTTGGCGGAGTCGCTGGACACCCAAGCGACGGCTGGGCGACGTGAGGCGGTGATCAAGGTCTTACACACCCAGTGGGCCAAAGTGCCAGAGGTCGTCGAGCGCTTCCGGCGTGAATCGCTGGTCACGCAGAAGATCGATCATCCGCACGTCGCACGAGTTTTTCTCCACGGTGAACTGGAAGACGGTGTGCCCTTCATCGCAATGGAGTACCTGCCCGGCATCAGCCTCCGCGACCGACAAGAGGAAGGCGCACTCAGCTACGACATCTCCATGGCGATCCTGATTAGTATCGCGGATGCGCTGTCGGCAGCTCATCGGGCAGGCGTCGTGCACCGCGACCTCAAACCGGAAAACATCCAGATCATCGAGCGCGATGGCAATCCCAACTATCCAGTCGTGCTTGACTTTGGAGTTGCCAAGTTTCTCGATGCTGCTGAGAAACTGACGATGACCGGCGCGCTGCTCGGAACGCCTGCGTATATGTCTCCCGAGCAGTTTCGTGGTGAAAGCAACCTCGGTCCCCCATCGGATATTTATGCACTCGGCGTACTGGGTTTCGAACTGCTATCGGGCCGACTACCCTTTACCGGTCGGACCTTTGCCGAGCTGGCGGTTGCCCACACCACGCAGCCCGCGCCTCTGTTGCCAAATGTTCCATCCGCGCTGACCGACCTGTTCGAGCGACTGCTCGCAAAAGAGCCACAGCGACGACCACGGGCCGAACTGCTGATGCAAAGCCTACGCAGCATCAAAGAAGGCGCGCCGCCCCCGAAGATGCCTGAGGTCTTTATCGATCCGTACGCAGCGACAGGAAGGCTTGATGAGGCGGTGCGCACCGCAGTGATCAGTCAAGCGGCGATGGAAAGAAAGCTCCAGAAGAGGCAGATGCTCTTTACGATCCTGCTTGCCGGTACCGTGTTTGTGTTCACCTGCGCGATCGCCGTCGCCATCTACATGTTTTTGCTCTAGCCGTCCGAGGCAAGCCCCATGCTCGATGATCGCCGTCTGAGCCTACTGCTCTTCCGGGTGCTCTGTTACCTAACGCTGCTCGTCATTGCCTGGTCGGTGCTGTCCCGGCTGTCGCTGGTGCTCACCCCAGTGTCGGTGGCACTGGTGCTCGCGTTCCTTCTCAACCCATCGGTGACCGCGCTGGAGCAGCGGAAAGTGCCACGCTGGTTGGCGGTCGGCGTGATGCTGCTGATCATGCTCGGGCTGCTGACGGCGGTAAGCCTGACCATCCCCTATCTCGTCCGCAGTGAGATCGAGCGATTCTCGGCCCAACTCCCCAGTTACCAAGGGCTGATTGATCGCAAGGTGCTGCCGCTACTAAGCAAGATATTCAAGTACCGAGCCACCAGCATCGGCGACTGGTTGAAGCTGCTGACCACACAACTGACCGATTGGGTACGCGGAGCCATGGGGCAGATCTCAGATGCACTGGGCACGGCCATCCTGAGCGTCGCCGGTCTGTTTAAGTACCTGGTCGCAGTGCTGCTGGTGCCCGTATTTACGGTGTCATTCCTGATGGATATGCCGACGATCGGAGAGAACCTGCGCGTGCTCATCCCCCCCCGGCATCAGCCGCTCATCATTGAGATCATGGATGACATCTATGGCGCGCTCGGAAGCTGGTTGCGGGGACAACTAACGGTGATGATCATCCAGGCCGCGCTGTACTCGATCGGCCTGTCGATTGCGGGCATTCCCTTGGCGATCTTCATCGGTTGCACGGCGGGGCTGCTGGCATTTGTGCCCTATGTCGGGGTGATGATTGGCCTTTTGTCGGCGCTGCTGGTCGCACTCTTAGAGGTGTCGACTGCGGGTGCGACGCCGCTCCTCGGAGTGCTGGCGACCTTTGGCGCTGTTCAACTTCTCGATGCGCTGCTCATTACACCCCGTGCCGTGGGTGGACGAATCGGCCTGTCGGCGGTCGGCGTGATCTTCGCGCTGTCACTCGGTGGCAGCCTGCTCGGCTACGCTGGGCTACTGCTTGCGGTGCCCGCAGCAGCGGTACTCAAAGCCTTGTGGCCCAGGCTCAAAGCCGCCTACACTAGCACCGCATTTTACCGAAGCGAGTCGGCCGGATCTGCCGTCGCAGAAGCCCCGCCCCGTAGCAGCGAGAGCCCCAATCCATGAACACCGATCAGAGCCAAGCCCCCACCCTCGAGCTACTTGTCTCGACCCAAGGCGCGATTCGCGTCCTGGCCATGAACCGTCCGCAGACCAAAAACGGACTCACTCTCGAACTGTTGAGCGCGCTCGTCGAAGAGCTGAAGGCTGCCGGGTCTGATGAAACGATCCGAGCCGTCGTTCTGACGGGTCGCGGTGAGGCCTTCTCCTCCGGGCTCGACTTCAGAGCCGCGATGCACTTGGTTCAAGCCGGCGGTCCCGACTTCGCCGAGCAAACCGAACATCGGATGCGCAACTACTTCCACGCGGCGATCCGCGCACTGACCTCGCTGTCGAAACCGGTCATTGCATTTCTCGACGGGGTGGCTGCTGGTTTTGGCTGCGATTTGGCCCTGGCGTGTGATCTTCGCGTCGGAACCAAACGTGCTCGCTTTGGTGAAATCTTCATCAAGCGAGGCCTGATGCCTGACGGTGGTGGCACCTATACCCTGCCCCGCCTGATCGGCCTCGGTCGCGCCTTTGAGATGATGCTGACCGGGGACATCGTCGAGGCTGAAGAAGCGCAGCGGATCGGCCTACTCAACCGCATCGTCGAGTCAGAGGCAGATGCCATGGCCTTTGCCGAACGCATTGCTGCTGGCCCGCCGCTGGTCATGGCCGAAATCAAGCACGCACTGTACGCCGGACTCGGAAACAGTTTTGATGCGGCACTCGAAAACGAAGTGCGCGGCCAGCTGAAGCTGCTCCGCTCACAAGACTTCATGGAAGGCGTCAGTGCCTTTTTGATGAAGCGCCCACCGCTGTTTACAGGCCAGTAGGCCGCGATCCAGTCACATCGTTGGTGTGTCCAGACAAGGCGGACGCATCAATGCTGGTGGGAGCTGTGACCCAGGTAGAATCCGTCGCAAGTACACGTAGTCGGTATCGCAGAACACCGCCGGTCCCGACGACGACAACTCCGAGCGCTCACTGAAGCTGCGCAGCGACCCCGGATTCATGATCCGCCCACGCAGGTTCCCCTGGTTGTGGTAGGAGCCCGTCGCACTGGCAGGATTCGCCAGTCCTAGGCTGTGCCCCAACTCATGGGTCATCGTCGTGCCGATCAAGCTGCCGAGCACAAAGATCGCGCACGACACTTGGTGAGAGCGATCATCGTTGCTCGCGGGGCAGATACTTCCCGACGACAAGGCCGGTAGCAGCGTGGCCTCGCGCACGGTTGCCGGTGTTCCCTTGGTATCGGGACGGAGCGGGTCAAAGATGCGATCGAACAGCTCCGCTTCACCGGACGCAGACTTGATTGCAGTGACGTTGCCGGGATGGCTCGAAAACCCGAGGAGTTGTTCCGCAAACACCCCGCCATATCCTGGGGAGCCGTCGTTTTGCGTGACCGCGTTGACCCCACCAATTCGGTCATACAATCGCCGATTTTGCATGTCGCGACCGGGCGTGTTGTCGTACCCGAGATAACCGAGCCCGTTTGGATCAGGCCCGCCGATATCGACCTGCGCATAGTGAGCAAAATCGGTAGGAAGCGCAGAGTCCTCACTGGCTTCACGAAACTCAATGTTGATCCCCGCGTAGTCTCTCCGAGCGACCTCCAGCACACGTGCGCGCACCGCATTGTCGACGGCCCGCAGTCCAAACAAGCGCAAGCTGTCTTGGTAGGAAGACAGAAACCGCACCACCACCACCTGCTTGGGACGCAAAAGCGCAATCCGCAGCGGCGTGGGTTTGCTCGATACAGATTCACGACCATAACGCAGCGTAGTGGTGCCGGTACCGACGAACACGCCAGCGGCCTCACGAAGACCGCCACGCGACTCAAGCGCCTGCCCTAACGCATCCGTCTCATCGAGTACATAGCGCCCCACCGGGCCACTCGGAAAGCGCGGCAGCCACTTCACGACGATCTCGGTGTCGACCGGAATCATGACTGGCGAGCCTTCGAGAGAAAACTGCCCCTGTAGTCTCACCAGCGTCGCCTGCCCCGCCTGTCCACCGATAAACCCCGCCCCCTGCATCTCCACGTACTGACCCAGGCTCGCCGCGCTCGGCGAAATCCCTGTCAGCTCTGGTCGCACTTGCTCTACCGATATCGTCCGCGATGACGACAGCGTGCGGGCAGCGCTCCCCGGCGGTTGATTGCGAAGCCGCAGTGTGCCCGAAAACTTCCCCGGCATCACTCCATGGATCGTCGGTGAGTACGGAAAAATCGCGCTGGTCCGATCAAAGCGACGCTGGGGCTGCACCGGCAGCTCGACCTCCCTCACCGCCCGACCGTTGACCGAGCACGGCTCACTGGTTCCCTCGGGAAGAAAGCAGCCGGACAGCAGCGCCACGGTATCGCCCTCGCCCTCGCCAAACAAGAAACCATCCCCATGCACGATCAACCAATCATTCGGATGGACCTTGCCCGTCATGCGCTGCGGCCCGGAAAGCTCGATGAGATCCAGCTTCGGTGTCAGGCTCGGCACGACTCGTAGCTTGGCGGCCACCGGCTCCGAGACATGCTCGCGCCGATCAATGGCGCTATCGACGACCACCTTGGCGTGCCCCTCGAACTCGATGCTGTTGCCGCCAAGCTGCTGGAGAACCTCGGTATCGACGCGAACTTGTGCCTCTGTGGCAGTCACGTACTCAGCGCGAAGACGGACATCGAGGTTTCGTGGCACCGCCCCCGGCAGCTTACTCGTCCCGGTCAACCACAAATACAGTGACCCGTCAGAAGGCCCCGGCAACGAGCGCCCGCGAATCACCAGCCACGAGGCGGGCAGCAGCGTCGTTGGAGCCACCTCGACAATCGCCAACTCGGCGAGCCCTGGGTCGGGATCGGCCAGTGGATCCATCGGTGGCGTGCAAGCGAACATCCACATCAGCAGCGATGGGAGCCAACGACTCATAGCGATCTCCGCAGGACGATGACGTAGCTCTTTCGAACCAGATGCGGACCCGCCTCGGCCTGAATCAACAGCGGATAAATCGTCTCAGCGGCGGCCTGGCTCATGGAGGGACAGAACACCAACTTTCCCCCGAGTTCGTCGGTCTGAAGGATTTCGGCATTGGGAGGCGGATTGACGAGCGACAGTTCCACCTGCGGCGAACTGCTTGATTCCACCACCACCGATACCGCCGAACACGGCATCATTCGCAGATCCAGCGTCGTGCCCTCCCCGACCGGCTCGCGAAACTGCGGAGGATCACCGCCCGATTCGATGGTGAACCCCAGCTCCAGCGAACCGGACAATGGACCGCTTTGCGCCGAAAACTCGATCGCCAAGGGTCCAACATCGGTAGCAAGTGGAGTAAATCGCCACAGCGCCCGACCGCCACTATAGGTACTCAGTGTCGGACGGCTGAGGCGAGTGGTCAGCTCCGGGTTTTCCGGCGAACGCCACTCCCAGGTCAGCGGTTCTTCACCGGTTCCATCGGCTAGCAGCGGAATCACGACCTCGTGAGCGACAGAAACCGAGTGTGGCGCAAACGCCGACAGCTTGAGCGAGCCCACCTGTGGACCGCACGCCGTTGCTACGAGCACCCCAGCGACAAACCAATGCCTCACCGGCCATACCATACACAGGAAGACACCGGAGGAAAGCTGCGAATCGGTGCGACCCCAAAAACCAGCAAGCCCAAATAAAAAAAGCCCACCCCATTGCTGGAGCAGGCTTTCTCTCACCTCAACTGAGCAGCCAGGCTACTCAGCGAAAGCAAACGAAAGAGACTACTTGGTCTCTTCCTTGGCGGCCTTCTTGGCCTTTTCCTTCTTGGCGGGCTTCTCGGCCTTAGCTTCTTCCTTCTTCTCTTCGGAAGCAGCGGCAGGGCCCTTCTTCTCAGCCTTCTTGTCGTCCTTCTTCTTCTCTTCCTTGGCCGGGGCGTCCTTGGCAGGAGCGTTGGCGCTCTCCTCGGCGAAGGCCGGGGCAACGAGCGAGAGGGCGAAGGCGAACGCGAACAGGGTGGAAAGCTTCTTCATGGTGATTCTCCTATCAACTTGGGTGTGAAAGATGTGGCGAGTGTGTAGCCCGCGCACTCTGGTGGGTCGCTTCTGCGGAATCTGTGCCAAGAACCCCAGATTCACGCCTACTAGCGCCATCTCAGACGAGAAATCACACAGTTGCTGGTGAAATGAAGCCGCGTGGCAGTGGCGAATAGGTCAGCATCCAGTGAGGCAAAAACGAACCTCATGCCCAGCACGCCACACAAGTTTGCCTCATAGATGAAAAATAACCCTGTTCAAATTACACAATCAAAATCAGATGACCGAATAATCGGACCAAGATGACTTGGCTTGTTTTTCGGAAGCCAAGCGCCTAGAAGGGAGCCTCGCCATGGGAAACACGCTGCTCAATCGACGGGTCCAGCTTCGGATCAGCGGCAAGGTACAGGGCGTCTACTACCGTTCATCGGCCAGCGAGGAAGCCCGCGTGCTCGGACTGTGCGGCTTTGTCCGAAACTTGCCCACAGGAGAGGTCGAGCTCATCGCCGAAGGACCATCGGCGGCGCTCGATGCGCTCATTGCCTGGTGCAAGGTCGGTCCGCCCGCAGCAGAGGTTGCGGCGGTCGATGTTCGGTATGAATGTTCGACGGGAGAGTATCTGGACTTTCGGGTCCGGCGCGGCGATCCGCTGCACTAGATCCGAATCGAGACGGATTACTTGGCGGGCTTGGCGTCTTTGGCGTCGTGCTTGGCGTCTTTGGCGTCGTGCTTGGCGTCCTTGACGTCGTGCTTGAGCTCTTTCTTGTCCTTGTTGAGCTCCATCTTGTCTTTGTGAAGCTCCTTCTTGTCGGCCTTGAGCTCCTTGGCATCAGCCTTCAGCTCGGCCTTGGCAGCCTTGGCAGCGTCCTTGTCGCCAGCGGCCCGGGCATCCTTGAGGGCCTTCTTGTCCTCTTTGATTTCCTTCTTGTCGGCCTTGATCTCGGCCTTGTCCGCTTTGACCTCGGCCTTGTCCGCCTTGATGGCAGCCTTGTCGGCGGCGATCTGGGCGTTACCAGCCTTCACTTCGGCCTTGCCAGCCTTGGCATCAGCACCAGCGGCAGCGGCAGCGGGAGCCGGAGCAGCGGCCGTCTGGGCAAACACCACCGGAGCGGCAAGCATCATTCCCATCGCAACGGTGAGAGCAGTCTTATTGTTGGTACGCATGGTTCGGTTCCTCCTGTGATCGGTTGATCGGTTCTGGGCTTGAGAGCCTGTTTCGTGAGGTCTGACGAAGGTCGATCAGGTTTTGTTCCCCAGAATTCGCAGCCTACGAAATGTATTACAAAATACATTAAATACAGATTCAGTTGACGAGCTTTCTGATCACTTTGCAGGTAATCTGGGCACCCTTGCGTGAGGCCAATCGTCCGCGATCGACCAGCAGCGCGTTGCGATCGGTGCCAGATCCTTCGCGTGGGCTGGAACGAATCCGGATGAAAGCTCGTCCGCTAACCAGCCCCCATGCATGCAGCCCTGCGCCTTGCCCGTCGCGAACCGACCCGTGCCGTAGCAGCCGCCGAAATGGAGCCTCGTGTGAGTGACGAGATGTTCTGTGGCCCCGAGCTTGCCGCACTGATCAGCCAGGCTCAGCTCGGCGACATCGCCGCGTTCGAGCGCTTGATGTCGATGTATCAGAGCAAGATCCTCAGCTTCTCACGCGCCTTTGTCAGCGATCCAGAGCTAGCCAGTGATGTCGCCCAGGACTCCATGCTGCGGATCTATCGATCGCTCGGTGGCTTCCGGTTTCAGTCTTCGCTCCAGACTTGGATGTTTCGAATCGTGCGAAACATCGTCTTGGACCATGCCAAGAGTCGTCGGAGCAAAGAACGCAAACGCGAGCAGCCTCTCGACATCACCCCAGATCGCGACATCGGAGCAACAGCGGATCGCAATCCCGAAGCCGAACTATTGGCTCACGAGCAAAAGTCACAGCTTTGGAGCGCGCTCAGTGAGATCCCCGAGGCGTACCGCAGCGTGCTGGTACTGGCCGATATCCAAGGGATGAGCTACGAAGAGGTTGCAGCCATCGTCGAGACACCGGTCGGTACCGTCAAATCCCGGCTCAACCGAGGGCGAGAGGCGCTGCGAGCCTTGTTGGTTGCAAAAGGCTGCTTGGTCGATGGAGAACGAACATGAAGTGCGCTGACTGTACAAAGCTGCTCCCATCGCTCACGAGCGGCGAATTGTCGCGAGACAGTCGGGCCTCCATCGATGCCCACCTATCCGGCTGCTCGTCCTGCCAACGCCATCTGACAGAGCTTCGTCAGACGATTGGGATGCTGCGCGACGCCGGACGGAACACAGTCCTGCCAGCGGATTTCCAGCGCAAGCTCCATGCCCGACTGAGTGCCGAACCACCGCCCAAGCTACCGATCCTGACTCGGCTATGGTGGAGTCTCGAGCGACTCGGGCTTGATAGTGGTCCACGACTGCTGGCCGGAACCACGCTGGCCTTCGCGGTGGTGTTCCTGCTGACTGTCCCGTTACGACATCAGCGCGAAACAACGGCCCGCGTCTTTGTGCCCGAAGAAACCGTGGCCGCATCATTTCGGATTCCCAGCCACCGCGTGGCCGTCGTGCAGCTTGACTTCGTGGCCGATGTCTCCGTCGAAGATGTCGAATTTGAGGTCAATCTCCCTGGCGAGCTAGAGTTTGTCGATGGGGGCCAGGCGATACCAGAGCGCCACATCGCTTGGCATGGCTCGCTGTCGGTCGGCTCGAACCCAATTCCCGTCGCCATTCGCGGTGCACACCCCGGCCGTTATCGACTCACGGCCCATGCCAGGGGTCGCGACATCACCGTCCGACACGAGATCCTGTTAGAGGTCGTTCCGTCATGATGTCCCGTCATCGCATACTCGCCGTCGGATTGCTCGTGCTCGTAACGAGCCATGCCGAGGCGCAGACAACGCCCGCGAAGGACAAGGAAGGCAACCGTCCTCCGCAAGTGCGAACCTATTCGACGGTGACAGTGGTCGACGATCCGGCCAAAGCGCCACGCCTGCCAACGCAAAAAGGGGGTCCGAGTGCGCCTACTCCTCGCCCGCCCGATAGCAAAGAGCCCATCCGACCGGCGACCCCTGCTCAACTTCGAGAAGGAATGGGCCCGCCACCACATGCTGAAGTCCGTGATGGCAAGCCGCTTCAACCCACGCCACCCGTAGTGCGTGAGCCCAGGAACCTCGATGCGGTGAGACAAGACCTACGAGCTACTGCCAAGGAACTGCGGGAAGCGGGCAAGCGCGAACCGGGCCGGGACACCGCACCGCCAGCGGTTTTGGTGCCGAATCAGCCGTTCCAGAAGTCGAACAATCCGCCTCGACCACAGCTCGACAAGATGCCGCGAACCCTGCTCCGCGACCGCATCGGCAGAGACAACTAATCAGCCATCCGCCCAGTGGAGGAAATGGGATTCGAACCCACGACACCCGGCTTGCAAAGCCGGTGCTCTACCAACTGAGCTATTCCCCCGCAAAAACAAATCCTGCTTTCGCAAGATTGGGCGGACGGCTGAAGTGCTGGGAAATATAGCGAAAACGGCGAGCAGATGACAAGGCGATAAATCAGCTCGATGCCTGTTGAGTCGTTTTCCGATGACGACGAGCAGTCAAACGAAGCGCCAGCAGCATCGCCACAACGCACAGCCCACTGACGATGACGACCGCCCCTGTGTTGCCCTCCATCCGGCCCAGCACGGTCACGGGCAACACCGTCGTCGCACAGATCGCTCCAATCAGCTCGAGTGTCGGTGGCCTTTCGCGACGCTGACGACCACAATAAATCCCAAGACCGATCGAGGTCACCACCAGCATCAGCAGGAGTTGCCAGCTTGCCGCAAACGCCAGCGATTCTGGCAGCGCCTGTTCACCGCGATGGAGCAGGACTGCATAGAGCGCTTTCACTCCACTCGGGAACAGCAATCCTCCAAGAAGCACCGAGCCATGCAGCGCGAAAGATCCCACCACCAACAGCTCAAGTCGCAGCGGTGCCCCGGCACGCTGCCGAGACAGCACCCCGAGTAGCAGCACTGCAAGCAGACACGCGTATCCAAAGCTCTCGCCGAGTCGCTGAAACAGCCCCCCCGGTGGCAGCAGCGCCATGTCCGCGAGCAGTGTCACCGGCTTCGCATCTGGTTGGAGCTGCGGGTCCACCGACGGACCCTTCTTATAGACACGACCTGCCGCATCGATAAATGCAGAAACGCCCGTGTTGACTGCCCGCACCAGCTCGACCCGATGTTCGACGGCGCGGAACACGGCCAACGCAAGATGTTCGTACGGTTCCGAGGTCGCGCCAAACCACGCATCGTTGGTGATGTTGACCATCAGATTCGGCGGATTCTTGTCGGCAAATAGTCGTCGCCCAAAGGCAGGAATGATGTCCTCGTAACAGATCATTGGACCGAGCGAATAGCGCTTGCCACGAACGTCGATCGGAAACGTCGTGGTCTCGGTGCCACGCGAAAAGTTCGAAATCTCGGGGATCGCCTCGCGCAAAAACGCAAGTTCATGAGCAAACGGAAGATACTCACCAAAGATGAGCAGGAAGTTCTTGTCGAACGTCCCCGCCGTTTTGCCGTCCTTATCGAACATGACAGCGGTGTTGTACATGTCGAGCTCGCCCGTAGCGGAGCGCTCAGCGGTGAGTGCGCCAAACACAATCGGGGTCTGAAAGCCACGCTGCACCTTGCGGGCGTCACGCTCGGGAAAATCGCCCCGCACGGGCCGCAACAGGGGATACGGATACGAGGACTCGGGCCACAGCAGAAGCTCGGCACCTTGGCTCGTCAGCTCAGCGCTCAACGATAGGTGCAGGTCATGCTGCTTTTCTCGCAGCCCCGGTACAAACTTTTCATGGATCCCGACGTTGGCTTGCACGACTCCGACTCGGATCTTTTCGGCACTCTGCCGCGCTGCATCGACTTGATGAATCCGCACCGTTCCGTAGGCGAGGCTGAGCACAATCGCTGCGACCGCCGCAAGGGGCGTCCCCAAAAAGGCCCGCAGCCGTCGCCCTGGCTTGGCTCGACCCAGCGCGTGCAGCACATCAAACAGCGCTCCGTTCGACAAGACGAGGAGAAAGCTCACACCGAGTGGCCCAGTGATATCGGCAATCTGTATCACCGTCGGCACCCATGCCTGCGTAATCGCCAGGTACCACGGAAAGACATAGGGCACGCACAGCTCGCATGCGACCCAGACCAGTGGTGCCAGCCACGTCACCTTCAGCCCTAAGTGCATCCGCAAGCGACAGATGATCACCGCGAACAGCCCGAAGGTCAGCGCCTGGTACGCAACCAAGAGCAAGAACAGAGGGGCCGCGACAATCCATGGCAAGTGCCCAAAGCGCTGCAGCAGACCGACAATCCAGTAGAAACCGCCACCGTTGGCAAAGATACCGGTGACCATGCCGTAGAAAAATGGGTGCTCAGTCCGTGGCTGACCATCGTCGTCGAGTAACACCCACAATAGCGGCACCATGCCGACCCAGCACAGCGGCCAGATATCAAAGTCGGCGCACGCCAAAAAAAGTAGCGTCCCCGATAGGATCGACAGAATCAGGCGACCCCAAAAGCTCGCCAGGACCGGCTCCAAAAAGGGAGGTAGTGCCCCTGAACGCCGAGGACGGGGCAACGGCAGCGATGCAGATTGAGCAGCAGGCGAAGGTGACGAAACGGCTGGAGTTGCGCTTGGGTCGGAGGCTGGGCCAGACATCCTCGGCAGCATAGCGAATCGCTCCGCCGCTTACCGCAACTTCGCGCAGGTCGCAGGCTTACAGGTCGGTGGCGACATGGAGAGCGCGGGCGACGGGACGTAACGTATCGCGGACGAGCTGCTTCACGGGTTCATGTTGAGCGACGAGAAGCGCGATGCCTGGACTCATTGTGTAATAGCTGCCGACGAGCGCCTGACCGAGCGGATTGGTCATCAGATAGCGATCACGAAACCGTCTCAGCAGATTCACCTCTGGTTCCAACTCCGAGCCGAACGCCGCCGTCGCGATGAAACAGCCGGTCAGCGTCGTGAAGTTCGCACTCGAGGTGTCGATCTCGGCGTTCAGAATCGGTCCAGCGACGCCACAACGACTGATCGGCTGCACGGCCAAGTAGTACTTGGTCTTGGGCAGAAGTCCGATGATCTGGGTACCGACCTTGCTGCCCGGTGGTCCCAAGTTCGCCGATGGTGCCGGCAGAGCCCGCGAGAAGTTCTCAGCCGTAATCGGCCCCGTGCTCTGATAGCGAACGCGATACTCCGATGCGGGTGCGCCGGTCGGCACCTGAAAGTCGAGCCGAAAGGTAGTGTCGGTGATGTCACTGAACTGGACCTTGCTCGGCGTCTGGGGCATCTCGCACATGCTCGGATCACACGGTGTGACCGCAACCTTGACGCGCCAGCTCCCGTTTTCGTCGGTGTTAAGCGCCAAGCGATCACCACCGGAACCACCGCTCATGCTGATGGTGTTATCGGGAGCGTTGAGCTTGCCGCTCTCGCCCTTAAAGTCGCCATAACCCGCGTAGTCCGTCGTCGTTGCGATTCGACCGCTTTTATCCAGCCGAAATGGAACCTTGTAGACGATGCTCGGCTGGCCGTAGGGATCCTTGCCCAGGTGATCCCACTCAGCGTGGGGCTCGGCCATGGCGCGACCAGTGGGCCAGTAGGCGTTGAAGTCGCCTTCGATCCCGACTTCAACAAAGAGGACGTAGTCATCGTCGGGAACGAGCGAGTCCGCAAACCAGCGAATCGGATCGATCAGCTTGCCGATGGCAGGCGTGGCCCCCGAGATCGCGGCGACATCGTTGTCGGTGGCAAAACGCTTCACATCGGGACTGTCATTGCCGCCCGTCGTCGACAGATCTGCACGAGGCGGATAGACAGAGTTTTTGCCCGCCGCGTAGTAGCCCTTGCTGCCGTAGAACGCCGAGGCGCAGCTCACCACGTCGACGCCGTTCATCTTCTGGATGCGCCAGCCCGATGGTGAACAGTAGTAGTTTTCCGTCGAAGAAACCGGCCCGTGATAGGCCACGGTGTTGTCGTCGTCCGAAGGTGAACCTTGGAAATCAGGCGGGCAGCTCGGCGAGCATTTGCCGCCCATCATCACATAGCCATAGCTTTTGCCGCGATGGTGCGCCCACACTGGCAAGCTCTGCGGACGACGACCATACGGCCAGCGGAAATCACTCTTGAGCCATGCATTGCCGGGCCGATTGCCGAGTCCCAGCATGCCAATCGAGCGGGTCACGAACAAATCGGTCAGGAAGCTGCCGTTCTGTTTCTCGATCCAGACCGCGATCTGGGGCCGTAGCTCCTCGCGTCCATTTTTTGGCGGGATGCCTTGCGGAGTGAAGCGCACCTCGACCCCTCGACAGGTCGGATCGGCACTCACCGATGGTACTTGCGCCAAGAGCACGCCCAGAAACACCGCCAGCAGAGGTTGTTTCATGGGCGAAGTATACGGCCGTTTCGCAGTCACTTTCATGGACCCACTCCTTGCCCCGGTGGAGCCAGAATGACGCACTCCAGCGGACGCAGCCGAAGCTGATTTCCGTCGAGAAGTAGCGATTCCTGATGTGTTGAAAAGAGCAACTGTCGAGCCTCGGGTAGCGACACCTCGACGAGACGAGGCGCAAAATTGAGCAATACGTCGACCAGTTCGCTGCCACTCCGTCGCTGATACCCCAGAACCGGTTCCGGTAGATTGGTCGGATGCCACAGCGTCAAACTGCCCGCGTGAAGTGCGGGCAGCTTGCGACGAAGCTTGAGCAATCGCCGGTAATGGGACAGCAGTGAATTGGGGTCGGTGAGTTGCACCGCCACGTTGGTCCACGGATAGCTTGGATGCACTGGCAGCCAAGGACGCGTCCCGGGTGGCGAAAATCCAGCATTGTCGGCGGCACTCCACTGCATGGGGGTGCGGCACTCATCGCGGTTGATCAGCACGCCTTTGCGACGAAGCAGCGTCTGTAGCCACGGCGGTACAAACCGATAAAAGTGAGCCAGCGGATCCAGCGCCGATGCAATCGGAAGATCGAGGTTCGTCATCCCGATCTCTTCGCCTTGATACAAAAAGGGAACCCCACGTGCCGTCAGTTGTAGTGTCGCAAGTACCTTGGCTCGCCGAGGATCGTTGCCGACTCGCTCGATGTAGCGGGCGCGATCGTGGTTACCGAGCACCCACGTCGGCAAAAGCGGTGCGGCAAACTCTCGTTCGTATTCATCGAGAAGTGAGTGAAACGCCTGTGCAGAAAACTCGGTTCGCAGCGTCTTGAACAGAAAGACCAAGTTGAGTCCGTCGCCCATCTCTCCGCAGTAGGAACGCAACAGGCTCGGCGGGCCGAACACTTCACCGACAAGAAATCGCGGGTCACCGGGCACCGCATCGACATGGGCCCGCAGTGTCCGAGCAAACGCCACGCTGTCGGGATGGTTGATGGTGTACAGGTTGCGCTGGAAAAATCCGTCGGCGTTGTCTTCACTTGGGAGGGGGCGCAGCGACGGTGGATTGTCCAGAAAGCCCGCGTCCTTGAACATCGCATTGAAAATATCGAGGCGGAGCCCATCGACACCTTTGCGCAAAAAGCCCTCGACGATCGCGAGCACGGCCTTCTGCACATCCGGGTTGCGATGGTTCAAATCGGGCTGAAATGGCAAAAAGCTGGCGAAGTACCACTCGTCGCTGGCAGCGTGATAGTGCCAGCCGCGAGGACCGATCATCGATCGCCAGTTGGTTGGCGGCGCACTCCCACCCTCGCTTTGTCCCCGTCGGAACAAATAGTAGTCGCGCTCTTTGCTGTCTTTGCGGCGAAGCGCTTCACGAAACCAAGGATGCTCGTCGGAGGTGTGATTCAGCACCATGTCGAGCACGAGCCGCATTCCGCGCCCATGGACGGCCGACAAGAGCTGGTCAAAGTCAGCCCACGTCCCATGATCGGCCGCCACTTGGCCGTAGGAACGAATGTCATAGCCAAAGTCACGCTGCGGGCTGTCAAAGAACGGCGTCAGCCACAGGGTCTCGACGCCCAGCTCAGCCAGGTAGTCAAGCTTGGCCAAGACCCCTTTGAGATCGCCCACTCCGTCCCCGTTCGTGTCGAGGAACGACCGGGGATAGATCTGGTAGACCGTCGTCTTTTTCCACCAGGGAGCCTCGTGCTGATCTACCGACATCGCGTGCCGATCCTCCACACTCTATCTTCGCTCAGTCCAGCGGCGGCGTCGCATGATCGGGTCGATTCCTAGGTAAATCCGAGCGACGAGCCGGTGCAGTCCTGGGTCGACTTCCGGCACGCGCCGGACCCCGATCGCCCCCTTGACCCTGCGGTCGCTCTTCGAATCGTTTGGGGGCCGGTCGGTCTTCGAACCGTCGCAGAGGTGGACGAGCTTCGGCCGGGCGGGAGGCAGTCCTCGCCTCGACCCGTCGAGCGGGCGGCCTATCATCGACTCGTCGCGGAGCGGGACGATCGCTGCGCTCGGAACGAGCTCCCCGGAAGCCGGAGCCACTCGATCGCTCCTCGGGAATATGGACGGACCGAGGTACTTTCGACGACAGCCCACACAGGAGCCTCAGTCGGGAAATCTCCGACGGACGCAAAGGTCGAGCAGCACCAAGCTCGACGCCATCGGCGGTAAGACCGGCATATTCAACCCGCACCAGCTTGAGCAGTGACGAACCGACAGCCTCGGCCATCCGGTGAATCTGCCGATTCTTTCCTTCGTGTAGTCGAATCTCTGCCCAGGTGTGTCGCGACGTGAACTTGAGCACGCGGACATCAGCCGGAGCGCTGCGCTCGGGCGGACCATGATGCACCGGCACCGGCAGCGGCTGACCGTCACGGCCCAGCGGCCTGGCGGGCGGCAGATCGACGCCTTGCTGGAGACGACCGATCATGGACGGCGTCAGCTCTTCACGAAACTTGGCTTGATAGACCTTCTCGACGCCACGGCTTGGATGCATCAGCGCATGTGCCAGCTCGCCATCGTTGGTGAGGAGCAGCACGCCTTCGGTGTTGAAATCGAGCCGCCCAACGGCAAACAGCCGCACTGGCGCATCGGGAATCAGGTCGAACACCGTGGGCCGACCGTCCGGGTCTGACGCAGTCGTCACGTACCCTTTCGGCTTGTGCAACAGAAAGTAAGCGAGCGGCTCCTGCTCGACGGGTTTGCCATCCACGCTGATCCGATCACTGACCGGATCGACGCGAGTACCAAGTTGGGTGACGACGCGGCCATTGACCGAGACGTGCCCTTGACTGATCAGCACCTCGGCGTGTCGACGAGAAGCAATGCCAGCTTTGGCGAGGAGGAGCTGTAAGCGAATACCGTTCATGACTATTCATCTCTCTCTACGGGACCGTCGGCAGGCTCCTCGGACGGCTCGGCCGCCTCCGGTGTTACCGAGGATGGAGCGCTGGGACTAGGCACAGCGAAGGCAGGCTCCCCGAACAAACTCGGGTCGAGGAGCGGAAAGGCCGTGTTCACGGCGCGAATCATTTCGTCAATCTTGGCCAGGTTCTCAGCGTCGTCGGCAAGTTGCTGATCGATCAGCTCAACCGGCAAAGCGCCCGGCTTGGCTGCTGCTTCGATAGGCGTTCCATCAGCCGACTCTGGCGACGGAGGCGGAACCGCATCGCCAATCGGAGCCGCCGCCATCGCCGGTGGTTCCAACAGTGGCTCGACGGCCAGCGTGCCCTGCATCGGACCTGGCGTAGGTGGCTCAAAGCCTGCGGCGCGCACCTTGTCCCGGCTCTCGTCGGTCAAATCGTAGTATTCGCGCAGCGTCGGCAAATCTTTGAGGTCTTTGAGATTAAAGAACTCAAGGAACTCTTTGGTGGTGCCGTAGAGCAGCGGTCGACCTGGTTCCTCTTTCTTGCCGAGAATCCGAATCAAGCCGCGGTCGAGAAGCATTCGCAGTGACGCGCCCGAATCGACACCACGGATGTCATCGATTTCAGGACGCGTGATCGGCTGGCGGTACGCCACGATGGACAACGCCTCGAGCTGTGCCCGGGAGAGTCGCACCGGTTTTTGCTTCAGCATCCGCTGCACCCAAGGCGCATTGCTCGGTGCCGTCCGAAGCTGCCAGCCACCGGCGACCTCGTGGAGGCCAATGCCACGACCATTGTGCTGGAGTGAATCTGACAGCGCCAGGAGCGCCGACTGAAGCTGCTGCGGCTTGTACAGTGGTGGACCACTCGGCTTATGCGGTGCGGCAGCAGTTTCCTCGAGTAGCTCGTGAATGCGCTCGATGGACAACGGTTTATCGGCCGCGAACAGGAGACTCTCCAACACCGAGGTCAGTCTCTCGCCTGCCAGCGGCCAGCTCAGCTCCGGATGCTCGACGCCCGCCGCTTCGCCATCGTCGCCCATTGTCAGGGACTCGCCCAGCGCATCGCCCCAGGGTGGAGTCAGGTGCTCTGCGACATCGTCTTCGGCACTCTCACCATCCCCAAGTGGCAAGGACGACGCAGTGGCGCTCATATTTTGACGAGAAGGACGAGACCGTTTCATGGCGTAGGCTCGGGATCGGACGATGGCTGGTCGATGGCTACGGATTCCTCGAAAGGCAGCTCACCCTGGCGCGGAACCAGCGGCAGAATTGCGCCTTCGACGCGCCGGATCAAGAGTTCGCCGCGCTCAATCTTTTGCTCGACGTGAAGCAGCTTCAGTCGCGCCATTTCAAGCACGGCCATAAACGTCAGCACGATCTGATAGCCGAGCTGTTCGATCGAGTCGCCCTTGGCCAGCTCACCCAGGAGCTCGGTAAAGACGTGCTCACTTTTGCGGTCGAGTCGCTCGCACAGATCGTTGATGCGATCGGCCAGCGACAACCGTTCTACGGTGACTTCATGCGCCAGCTTGCGTCGCGTTTTCGACAGCGACTTGGCCAAGACCTCCAGCAGTTCCCAGACCGGAATCTCGGCAAGGGGCGCTTCTCCTGCTGGACCAAGCAGCTCGGTCGGATCGAGCCCGCGTGCAAACACGTTGCGACCCATCACGGGACGCGATGCCAGATATTGCGCCGCTTCTTTGAAACGCTGATACGCGAGCAACCGCTTGATCAGCGATTGGCGTGGATCTTCGCCTTCTTCCTCGGGATTCGGCGGCTCTTCCTCACTCTTCGCGTCTGGCGGCAACAGCTCGCGCGACTTCAGATAAGCCAGCGTCGCCGCCATCAGCAGGTACTCACCCGCGATGTCAACGTTGAGCGCCCGCATGTGCTCGATCATCTCGAGGTAGCGAGCGGTAATAAACGAGATCGGGATGTTGAAAATGTCCAGCTCGTGCTTGCGCACCAAGTGCAGGAGCAAGTCCAGGGGCCCCTCGAACTCGGCGAGGACTAAGTCAGAAGCGAGAAGCTGCACGGCAAAGGGTGCGGACTATAGCAGCACCTACATACATTGCGAGTGTTCGATTTCGACTTGCGAAAAGGGGCGCGCTTCGGCTGTCCTATGGGCCCATGTTCAAGAAGATCCTAGTCGCAAACCGTGGCGAGATCGCGCTGCGCATCATCCGCGCTTGCCGGGAACTCGGCATCGCTTCAGTCGCCATTCACTCGACGGCAGATGCCGATGCCATGCATGTCAAGGTCGCCGATGAGAGCGTCTGCATTGGTCCTCCTCCGTCGCGGCGTTCCTACTTGCACATCCCCGCCATCATCAGCGCCGCCGAGATTACCTCGGCAGACGCGGTTCACCCCGGCTACGGATTCCTATCGGAAAATGCCGAGTTTGCCGAAGTATGCCGTCGCGCCGGCCTGACCTTCATTGGGCCACTGCCCGAGCACATGCGGCTGATGGGCGACAAAGTCCAGGCGCGCACGACCATGGCGGCTTACGGCATCCCGGTTCTGCCCGGCACCGGCATCATCAAGACGGACGATGAAGCCTTTGCTGCCGTGGAGCGGATTGGTCTCCCGGTCATCCTGAAAGCAACCGCAGGTGGTGGTGGTCGTGGCATGAAGATCATCCACGAAAAGAACCGCCTGCGCGATCAGCTCCATGCCGCTCGTTCCGAGGCCCAGGCTGGCTTTGGCAATCCCGGCGTGTTCATCGAGCGCTTCGTCGATTCCCCCCGCCATATCGAGGTTCAGGTCATCGGCGATGGTCATGGCAAGGTGGTAGCCATCGGTGAACGTGAATGCTCGATTCAGCGTCGTCACCAAAAGCTCGTGGAGGAAGCACCCTCACCGGCTCTATCGCAAGACGAACGCACCGCGCTGCTGGATCGGGTGGCGCAGGCGGTGTCTGCCGTCAAGTATCTGTCCGTCGGTACGCTCGAGTTTCTGTTTGAGAGAACCCCCGATGGAAAACCGCACTTCTATTTCATGGAAATGAACCCCCGCATCCAGGTCGAACACACCGTTACCGAAATGGTCACGGGCATCGATCTGGTGTGTGAGCAGATCCGCATCGCCGCCGGGCTGCCGCTCCAGGTTGAGTCACTGCGCGAAAAATCCCACGCTCGCGGTCATGCGATCGAAGTTCGCATCAACGCCGAAGATCCCAAGACCTTTGCACCGTCTCCGGGAGCGATCACCGCGCTCCACATGCCGGGCGGACCGGGCGTGCGCATCGACTCGCACATCTACCAGGGCTACGTCGTACCGCCGCACTACGACTCGCTCATCGCCAAGCTGATTGTCCATGGCGAGGACCGTCTGACGGCGATTGCGCGGCTGCGGCGTGCTCTCGACGAGTTCATCATCGAAGGCATCAAGACCAACATCGACTTCCATCGCAGAGTCGCCCAGAACGAAGACTTCATTCGAGGCAAGCTCGACACCCGATTTGTCGAGCGAATGCACTAGCCGACATCGCCCCACGCGGTACGCAGGCCGCTACTTGTCGGACTCGATGAGTTGGCGCATTGTCCCGACGATCTCAGCCTCGGCGCGTGGACCAATCGAGTTCGTCTCTTCGTAGTGATCGCCCTTGGCCTGATCAATGTACGGACGCTTGTCGTCGAGTACAAAGTTGTAGCGCGGCAGGATGTATCCCAAAAAGTCACCGGTCAGACCCCAGGTCATCCGGTGCGCACGATCCCCGTGCATCAGGTCCAGGAGGTACGGCGGCTGAGGCGCTTGACTCAGGTCCGGCGCGTTCGGCTGCATCGGGTCGTACAGCGGATACTTGCCCGCCTGCGAGCCGTCATAGCCGCCCAGAAACAGCTCCGACGTCAGTTCCCCGGGATTGGTAATGATCGACGCTGGCCCGATCCGCAAGTACGACACCATCGTCTCCACCGAAGGTACATTTTCCTCTGACAGAGGCCGTGTCTCGTCGAAACAGCAGAACTTGCGACGGAATATCTTCAGCATGGCCGCTAGCTGATACTTCTGGTTTTCGATATGGGTCTTGAACTCGGTCGACCGAAAGCTGAGCCGAGCCGCCCGGCCCTCGACGCTGACGTTCTTCGGATCGGCCAGCGCAGTCAGTGCAAAGCGTGCCACTTCATGTCCCAGGGCTTGCGCCTTTTTGAGTCCGTTGTCGGGTACCGGCTTGCCGTTTTCATCAAGCGGCGCGGCATGCCCCGGCCCAAGCAGTCCGCCAATCGAGCCAGAAATATAGACCACCGGCCCGGCACCTTTTTTCTCTAACTCGTCGCGCAGGTAGTGCACAAAGTCCGACGAGATCAGCGGATTGCGACTCCCAAACGCCTCGGGATGATTCGACCAGTTCACCACTGTCGTAATCGGCTGCGGCGGGGTCGTGCTCACGTCCATGAACTGCATCGTGTGCAGCACGTTGTTGATCACCACCGGATCGCGAGAGTCCGCCACATAGCGCTTCATATCCCCGTCGGGATCTTCGACTCGAATCGCCCCCAAGGTCAGCCTCGAAGGTCGCAGGTTCGCCACCGCTTCCGTCGCTGCTTCGGCAATCGCTTGATGCACCTGCTTGCGATAGTCCTCGTTGACTCCATACGAAAAGTCATTCGGGCCCCAGCCGCCGGTCAAATCCGCCGTCTCATGAACGTGGGTACCGTGGAGCAGCAGCAAGTCGATGCCCAACCGCTTATCAATCAGCTTATCTACGTACTCCCACTCGTCACGAAACAGACCGAGCGTATCAACCGCCACCACCACCACCGTCGATTGGTTCTGCCGCAGCGCCAGTGCCCGTGCCCACACCGGATCATTGACGCCCGTCGCGAGTCGTCCGCTGTCATATCCGGCGATCCAGTAGGCATCGAACCTGCCGTTGCCGTTTCGATCAGTGTACGGCTCACCATCGTCGTACACCCCGTTGCCGTTCTGGTCCGTGAACGGTTCGATCAGTGGCGTGAGATCACGCTTGGCAAAGCCTGCATACAGCAGGCCATCGCCGTCATCGATACACGGTGAATCGCCAGGACAGCGAAGTGAGATTTGGAGCGGAATCTCATCGGGAGCCAGCTTCGGCGGAGTCTCCACAGTCGGCTGCATCGGCGGATCGCAGTCAGTCAGCATCGGCCCGCAAAAGACCAACAGTCCCCGCAAAACCACAGAACCAACACGAGTCCGGAGCTTGGGCAAGGCAGACCTCGACAGAACAAAGTGCGGCAGGTGAGTGACTAAAAGAACAACGAGTCTTTGCGAGGTGGCTTCGGCGCAGCTTCAGCCTTGGCAGCCTCAGCCTGACGGATCGACTGAGCTTCTTCTTCTTCGGTGGGCTCGATCGGTGTGGCGAGCTGACCGGCTCTCTCGATGGCAGCGTCGTCGCCGTAGTTCAGACAGTTGTCGCAGCGTTTGCACAGCGGCGTCGACTTGTCACCAAAGTACTCGAGCAGGAGCTGAATCCGGCAACGCGTCGAGCGAGCGAAGCTGATCATCGCAGCCACACGGCTGCGATCCCCCTCGCGCCGCTTCCGATAGGACTCAGCGGCCCGTCCGAGCGCCAGCTCGTCCGCTTCTTTGCCGGTCCAGGTATAGCTCTGGTTTGCCCCCTCGGTAAGCAGCTCCATCTCTTTCAAGATCCCGAGGACTACACGTGTCTTCGACTGAGAAGTCTCAGCGGCCAGAGCCAGCTCGCGCACGTTATCGGCCCCGTTGCGCAGCGCCCTCCAGACACTCAGCACATCGCTCCGGTTCGGGTACTTGCCAGCGACGAAGAAGCTCTGCACCTGTTCGTCTTCCGGGTTGTACAGCAGGATACAGCGACTCGGTCTGCCGTCCCGACCAGCTCGTCCTGCTTCTTGGTAGTACGCCTCGAGCGAGCCCGGCATGTTGTAGTGAATCACTGCGCGAATGTCGGGCTTGTCGACGCCCAGACCGAACGCGTTGGTCGCCACCATGATGCGTGGATTGTTGCGCATAAAGGACTGCTGCGCCGCGTCCCGCTCGGCTTTACCCATCTTGCCGTGATACATCCCGACCTTGAGGCCAAGCACCGGCAGCGCACCAGCGATGGCCTCGACGGTACGAATCGTCGAGCAATAGATGATCACCGAGCCCTGAATCTTGCGAATCAGCCGCAGCAATCGCTTGACCTGCGCCTTTTCGTCCGAGGTTTCGCGCACTTCAAGGTGTAGCGACGGGCGATCGAAGCCGGTATGGGTCTTTTCAGGATTGCGTAGACCGAGCTGATGAATGATGTCTTCTGCGACCTCCGGCGTGGCTGTCGCTGTCAGCGCGCAGATCGGTGGTCGTCCTAGCTGCTCCGCCGCCCGGTCCAAGAACAGATACGAAGGCCTAAAGTCGTGCCCCCACTCTGACACACAGTGCGCCTCGTCGACGACGAATAGGCTAACCTTCTGACCACCCAGTTCCTCGAGCAAATTGCCTGATGCGGCGCGCTCGGGAGTGACGTAGATGATCTTGCGCTTGCCGTCTTCGATGTCATCGAGCGTCTTGGTCGTCTCTCGGCTCGTCAGCGTCGAGTCAAGCCGCGCTGCCACCACACCAGTTCGTCTGAGCTTCTGCTCTTGATCCCGCATCAGTGCCAGCAGCGGTGACACAACCACCGTCACCCCCGGCAACTCAAACGCCGTGAGCTGATAAATCAGCGACTTGCCAGCCCCCGTCGGCATAATCCCCAGAACATCCCGACCTTCAACGAGAGCCCGAATCGCCGACTCTTGCCCCGGACGGAAACCCGACAGCCCAAACTGACGCTGCAAACGACGGATGATCCGCCGCATGATCGGATTTTTCTCATCCTCAATCGCCGGAAGCTCGATCGGAGGACTCTTCGGAGCCGGACCCTCTACCTTGGACTTGGCCTTGAGCTTGCTTGCCTTCGATTTGTCGGTCGCAGCCTCGGAGCCACGCAGCGATGGCGTCCGCTCGTCCGCAGTCGACCAAAATAGCCGGGCGGCCTCCGTAATGAGCTGCTCCAGACGAGGGTCTTGAACCGCTCCCGAAGCAAGTCCAAAGTCGACGCGCAGCTCCTCGGGAATCTGCGGAGGAGAGCGCCACCACGGCGGTTCCTCGAGAGCAATCGCAGATGCCGGACTCACCGCAGCCGGAGTGCTCAAGCCTGACAGCGTAGTTTCGGCCAGCTCCACACTGTCCATCGCACCGGCTGACTCGGCAACGACAGGTGGAGTCGCCCAAAACGACGCAAAGGATTCTTCAGACAATGGTGTCGGACGAGCCGCGCCGCGTCTTGGCCCCCAAAAGGGATCTTCAACGTTATCGGCACCCGGCGCAGCGGCAGGACGGTCGGTTGGTTGCAACATGTTTCCTTAGAAGCCGCCGCGAGGACGCACACACAGCGACCAGTCGCCCGGCACACCGACGGCATCCCAGCTACGATGGACGTTCAGCCACTCGGCACCACAGCGACCATAGAGCAGTTCTGCGGCCTTCGCCGTCGCATAACGTGCTTCTTTGAAGGTAGTCGTTTTGGTAAAGAGCTGCGTGTTGGCAAGGTGGAAGATCCGCGTGCTCTTCTCGATGCCAATCGGCTTGACCTCGATGGTCGTCTTGGCACGAGGGTGCTTTCCGCCCGCCGCCAACAGATAGAACGCCAAGTTGCCAATTCCAGAGTTGGTGTGAACGCCGCCATTGTCTGCCGAGCCCGGCATGTTGCGCTCGGCGTAGAAGTCCTTGCTCATTCCGTCTTTGGTGGGATCGTTCATCAGACGAAGCGCGCCGATCGATCCGAAGAGTAGGCCCGCGACATCCTCACCGAGCTTCCAGGTGTTCGCGGTAATTGTCCACATCGCCGGATTGCCACCAGCGCTGCCTCCCGAACCAACCCATACCTCGGCGGCGGCCCCCATGATATCGGACAACGCTTCGTTGAGCGCCCCCGACTCATCCATGTACTCCAGATCAGAGGTTGTCGCCGTCACCGCGTGGGTCATCTCGTGAGCAGCGACGTCGAACCCCAAGGTCAGATCTTTCAGCGTCAAGCCGAAGGCACCACCATCGCCGTAGACCATCTGATTGAACGGCTCGGGAATCCACGCCGCATTTTCGCCGCTGCAGCCCATGCCTGTGTCGAAGGTGGCATGGACGCTCGACATGAGCATCGAACCTTTGGCGTCGTACGAGTCCCGGCCAAACATCTGGTTGTAGAACCAGTAGACGTTGCCGCTGTGCTTGTAGGCACGAGTTCCCGAGGCGTCGGCGGTGGTACCGCCTTCTTTGTTGAGCAGCGTCCCCGGCAACTCCGAACCATCCTTCAGACAAACCTTCTTGAGATCGTAAATCTCTCGAGAAAGCGCCGTGTAGATGAGCGAGTGCTCCGCCAGCACGTCACCATTGACGGCACTGACGAACAGCTTCGCGAACTGACGACCCTTGGCCGATTGATAATCGACCCGAGCCTCATACACCAGCCGAGCCAGACCTGCCCGATCCACAAACACCGACAGCACCGGCGCGGTAACGGCCCGCCCCGGACCGCGTGAACCGAGCGCCTGAGCGATCGCCTCGGTTCCGGAGAGCGCCACCGCTTCTTGAACCTGTAGTTCCGGCTCCAAATGACCGAGCACGCCCTCGACGAAACCGTCGCTACCTAGCTGAACCACGACCTGGCGACCGACGACCGGCATCCCGGCGTGAGCCTGCTGAAGCTTGATGTAGCGATTGCCCAGTTCATCCGTCTGGTCCGACACCACGCTCAAGCTCGTCTCAGCAGCCAAGCGATAGCTCGTCGCAAGCGCGCCCTTGGTCAGCAGAGCGACCGCCCCCTCCGCCGAGGTGATGCGCGGCGACTGCTGCCCGGCCATTTTTCCAGACAAGTAACTGGGCGTGCCATCGCTGGCAACCTGCGCTTCGCCAAATCCAAGTGGCGCAAACGCACCTCCTTGCTCATGAACCAGCGGCTCTTCGCCCTGACCACAACCGGCGGAAAGCAGCGACACCGCAGCACATGCCATCAGCGTGCCAGTCAACGGTCGAGCGGTACGCAGCCTGGCGGGACGGTTCGAGCCGGTGCGACGAGCGCCGGACTCGGTGGAAGAGATAGAACGACGGTGGGTCATAAGAAGCTCCTTGGTACAAGGTGAAGTCAAGCAGGCGAAGCCGAACCGAACCCGAACAAACCAACCAGGCCCAATTCGCAGCAAGCCTATCCAAACCGCTGCCCGAAAAAAGAGGGATTTCGCAGACTTATGTAAGCCAAACCGACGCTTGCCGCTGCTTTTTTCCGCGCCTCTACCCAAACCATGGCCTGAAAAACGGCAAACCAGCCCACAAGCTGGCCGCTCCACGCGAGCACGGAAACGGGCTTCTTTCCGAAGATGACCCTGTGTTAAGCTGATCGGACCTAAGTCTATTTTTGACCTAGCCGACGAGACTTTAGACAGGAGACCCAGCATGAGCGCGAAGACGTGGGCACTAGCCCTTGCTCTGGCCGGAAGCGGTGCGCTGACACCGATGGCGCAGGCCAGCGATCACGCGGACGGCTCGACCACGGTGATGCCGCCGCTAAATAACACCGCCCGTGACATCGCCGACCTGTACACATGGATGGGCGTCGACGAAGTCAATAACGCCCCGCGCGTGTTTATGGTGATGACCGTCAACCCGAATGCTCTCAAGGCATCCTCGGTGTTTGACAAAGACACCCTCTACACATTCCACACCATCGCCAAGACCAGCTTGTCTGAAAAGAGCGATGGACTGCCCGAACTCTCCGTCGTCTGCGCCTTCAATGACGCGGCTCCCATCGGCACTCAGACTTTCGAGTGCTGGGGCGGTGACGACGAGTACGTCAAGGGTACCACCTCGACCAGTACAACCAAGGGCTCCATCCTCAGTCGCAGTGGCAAGCTGAGGGTATGGACTGGGATCGCCAACGACCCCGCATTCTTCAACAAGACCGCATTTACCACCACCGTCGCCGCCATCAAAGGTGGCATCAACGGATGGAACCGTGACGTGGCCCAATGTGCGACCACGGGCGTCGGCTTTAACGCCGCCATGCTGCGCACTGGACTCTCGACTCCTGCCGCCGATGCATTCGCCAAGCAAAACGTGCTCGCGATCGTGGTTTCGGTGGACCGAGCGTACGTCACTGCCAGCTTCACCAAGCCACTGGTGGGCGTGTGGGCAAGCACCAAGAAGCGGATTCCAAAGTGAGGCCAGCCATGACAAGAAACATCCTTGCATCCCTCATGCTGCTTGCTGGCCTTACCAGCAGTGGCTGCGACAAAACCGCGCTGAACTTTGAACCGGTCGCCTTTGAGGTATTTGACCTCGGCGGCGTCGATGGCAGCACGTTCTTTATTCCAGGCCGTCCACTCGCCGACGCAATCCAGTACGACCGAGTAGGCCGCCCGCTGGTCAGTTCGATGCTGCTCAACCCATTCGGACTCGCGAAGGACAAAAACTATCCGGACGAGACGAAGGACATCTATAACTCGGCGGTGCCGATGCGTGGCTGGACGCCGTATTCGAACCAGCCGTACATCCAAAGCAACCTCGGCGTCTGGGATAGTCTCGACGCCAACTGTGGCAATCAGGCCGGTGCCGGTGCCATGCCTTCGCAGACTCGCTACGCACAGCTCGGTGATCTGTTCACGGATGATCGCCTCTGGGTCGACAGCAGCAAGAGCGCTTGCATCAAGTACATGGCCGTCGAACAGAAGTTCCTCAACGTCCCGACGATCGATGACTGTGGTGGTCGATCGCCTGCGATCGATGCCATTGACCAGACCTACAGCCTGCTAGTCGGTCAACTCTCGACGGTTTCCGATGGTGTTGCGCAAGACTCAGACGGCGTCCCATCAACCAGTACCTTCCCGTTCCTCAAGGACGCTCTGTAATCGATCCTGATCCGTCGAGTTTCACCGCCGGATCTTCCATCGCCACAAGCCGCATCACCAAGCGATTTCCCTGACGGGATATCTGCGTCCGGCCCGCTCCAACCAACGCCGCCAAGTTCCGTACAGACAGCTTGTATCCTGCCAGCGTGAACGGGATCACCAAGCGACAGCGTCGATAGTCACCACAACCCCACGCGCTTCTACCCCAAATCAACGAAGCCGTTTTGCAACGTGGGCATGGGAGCGTTGGCTCCACTGGAGTTCCCGGAGCCGGAGCCGCAACGGCCGGACGTTTCAACGGATTCGTCGACGCAGAAGTGGACGATTTGGCCGCCCGGCGCTTGGTCCCCTTTTTTTTCTCGGCAATCACCGGTTCGCGTCGCGCCGTCCGTGCAGTTGCACGCTGACCGACACGTCGATTCGAGCGAGGAGCCGATTCACGAAACCCACCTGGTGCTGCGGAAGTAGATCCGTCGAGCCGAATCGCGGCGGGTGCAGGTGTGGATCGAACCTTGGCAATGAACTGCTCCACATAGGTGACGATACCGGACATAAAATCGGTCGCGGAGTCCTCGCCTCGCGCCATCCGGTTCAGCCGAGCTTCCCATTGCCCGGTAAGCTCTGCGGAGGCCAGGCTCGCTTCGGGCAGCTTGTCGATGAGATCGACCCCCAGCGCGGTAGGCCAAAGCTGTTTGCCTCTTCGCTCGACATAACGCCGCGAGATCAGCGTCTCAATCACTGCCGCCCGCGTCGCTGGAGTGCCGAGTCCCGAGTCCTTCATCGCCCGCCGTAGCGCTTCATCTGTAAGCTGTTTTCCTGCACTCTCCATCGCGGACAGCAGCGACGCATCACTGTAACGCGGAGGTGGACGAGTCTGCTTGGTCAGCACCACAAACTCCCCCGATAGCCGCTCGCCTTGACGCAATCGAGGCAAGAGCTGATTTTGCAGTGCCTCGTCCCCGTCCTCTTCGCCGCCATCGGCGTCTTCACTGCCACCTTTGCGACGAACCGCACCATCACTGTCAAAGCCCGCGACGTCTTGCCAGCCGGCGGACAGACGTTGCTTGCCCTGCGCCAGATAGCGATCCGGGGGAGATGGCAGTGCCGGGAAACGACCGTCGCTATCCGCTTTCAATGGCCCGACGGAGACCGGTTCCACCTCAACCGAATCGACGCGAGCCACCACCGTCGTTTGCGCAAACTCGGCATCGGGATAAAACGCGCCAAGAAAGCGCCGCACCACCAGGTCATGAAGCTTCTGCTGATCGGGAGAAAGTGCAGCCAGTCGCGCCGCCGTTAGCGTGGTCGTCGTTGGAATGATCGCGTGGTGATCGGTCACTCGCTGATCCTGAAAAACTCGTCTGGGCGGAGTCACCCGATCCAGCTTCTGGGCAAAGCGCGCATAGACCGAGGCCTCAGCGACCGCCGCAAACAGCCGTGGGAGCTGCCCGATCAAATCGCGGCCCAGGTAGCGCGAATCAGTCCGTGGATAGCTGAGCAGTTTGTGCTCTTCGTACAGTCGCTGCGCCTGGCTCAAGGTGTGCTGCGCCGACCAGCCAAACCGACGGTTGCACGTTCGCTGAAGCGAGGTCAGATCAAACAGCAGTGGAGGCGGCTCGCGAACCTTTTTTTCCTCGACGGACTCAACCAGGATCGGTGCCGATGAGTCGCGACGGACCAGTTCATCGGCAATCGGCCGTGTCGCCAACCGTCGCAGCTTCTCGTGCTGCCACAGCGCCACAAATGGAGCCACGTCGCCCCGAGCATCGATCGGCCGCAGTCGAGCCTGGACCTCGAAATAATCACAGGGAACGAAGCGACGAATCTGCTGCTCCCGCGAAGCAATGATCCCAAGCGTCGGAGTCTGCACTCGCCCCAGCGAACACAGGACGTCCTGCTCTCCCCTCCTCCACACCGTCACGGCGCGGGTCGCGTTCATCCCCACCAGCCAGTCCGCCTCCGAGCGACAGCGCGCGGCACGAGCCAGCTCATCAAACTCGCGACCAGGCCGCAACTGCGCCATGCCTTGCCCGATCGCCTGCTCAGTCAGCGATGAAATCCACAGTCGCTCCATCGGGAGTCGACATCCGGAAAGCTCATAACACAGGCGAAAGATCAGCTCGCCTTCTCGACCGGCATCACAGGCATTGACCACCGCAGAAAATGAACGATCGGCCAGCAAGGAACGCACGACCTTCCACTGTCGGAGCGAGGTCTTAATCGGTCGCAGCTTGAATGGCCTCGGTAGCATCGGCAAGCGATCCAGACGCCACGGCTTCCACGCCGGATCGTACTCGTGGGGCTCACACAGTTCGATCAAGTGGCCGATGCACCACGTAATCACATAGCGGTCGCTGGTCAGAGCACCGTCGCTGCGGCCAGAGACTCCCAGGACTCGCGCCAGGTCACGCGCTACCTGGGGCTTTTCGGCCAAGATGAGCTTGCGCGTCGCCATGTTCGCCGTCCTCGCGATCCTCAATGAGCCGCGAAAGGTAGCAGCTTCGCCGACACTTCGCCAAACCGGAACGAGCCCACACGAGCGAAGTTTCTTGACACTGCTTTGAGGGAAACACTAAAGATACCGACAGTTTTGCAAAGACTTGTTTGGAGGATCCCTTGGCAAACGTCCCGTCAGCAGAGAAACGCAATCGTCAGCGCATCAAGCGCCGCGCCCGGAACTTGCAGCACATTGTCCCCATGCGCACCCGAGTGAAGCGTGCGCGTACCACCATCACCAACGGCAAGGCTAGCACCGAAGAGATTCAGGAGTCTGTTCTCACGGCGCTTCGCCAGCTTGCACGCGCTGCCGCCAAGGGGGTCATTCACAAACGGACGGCTGCTCGCAAGATCTCGCGACTGACGCTAGCTCTCAATAAGTCTGCGGTGGATCGTTCAGCGGCTTCGTCAGCAACCCCCAAGAAGACCGTGAAGCATAAAGCTCCAGCCAAGACGGAAACGAAGGTCGTTGAGACCAAGGCTCCAGTCAAGGCACCGGCCAAGACTTCTGCCAAGGCTGCCGAGGTCAAGGCACCAGCGAAGGCCGAGACCAAGGCTCCAGCCAAAAAAGCCACCGAAGACAAGACAGCGGCCCCCAAGGCCCCCCGCGCCAAGAAGTAGCACCAGCCAGATTCCGACGAAGCATTGCGTCGGCTAGCTTCCGTCCAACCACTCATCCACTGCTTTGGGCACACCAGCCAGCGCAAGACCTGACGCGCTGGTCTCTTTCAACGCGGTTCGATTCTCAGCGACGTATTGGCGTCATCGGCGCGCTGTAAAACCGGCGGTGCGGCTGACATGGTCGTACCGAGCTGCCCGTTCGTCAGTCGCAAATACACACCGTAGAGCGTCTCCAGACCCGGTTTGGTGCGCTTCGCCACAAGGTCGTGAACCAGCGTAACCAGTTCGCGATTGAGAGGTGTTGAGACACCATGTTGGGCTCCTCGACGGACAATCTCGCCGTTAAGCCAGTCGATTTCCGGCTTGCGACCGCGCTCAATCGCCACCGCCATCGAGCTACGCATCCGCCTGAACTTGAGGCCAATCCCCAACAAAATCGAGTGTTTGAGGAAGAGCGGCAGTGAGCCCAGAGAGTGCCGCTTGTCATCGTCGGAAAGCGCCAGCTTGGCAATGTCGATCGTCCCGGCAACCTTCGCCAATCGGACGCCTTCACAGTCAGCCACAGCGCACAGCTCGCGCCAGACCTCGAGGACCAGACGACGGACAAAACGATGAGACAGCAGTCGCCCGAGCGTGTCGCCACCGATGGCCCCAAGGGTGCTTGTCGCACAATTGATCGCCAACTTGCTCCAGCGCACCCCCGATAGGTCATCGACGATCTTCGTCGGGATCGCTCGGCCGAGTAGATCGGCCAACCGGATCAACTCGACGTCATTGGTTCTTGGCAAAAGACGACCAACTTGAAAGCCCCCAGGCGAGGTACGTTGCGAAAAGCCCGGATCTACCAGCGTTGCGCCAAAGCCGACTACGCAGCCCACGACCGGATCAGCACCAACGATCGACGCCGCATGTGACTCGGGTAAACCGTTCTGCATACAGACAATCGGCGCACCGTCCGAGAGCAGCGGCCGCACCTCCCCCAGCACCTCTCCTAGCGTGGTCAGCTTCGTCGCCACCATGCACAGGTCATAGCGACCGTGGCTGAACAGATCACCGGCCTTTACCGCCGTCTGGGAGAGTCGTTGCGACCACTCTTTACCGTCAAGGTCACGGATTCGGACACCGTGCGTGGCAATCGCTCGACTGATCTCGGGATTGCCAGTGACGACCGTAACATCGCCGCCAGCCCGAGCGAGCTGAGCTGCCGTAATGCCGCCAATGCCACCACAGCCCACGAGGAGAATTTTCGGTTCGCTTGCCATCGCGCTTAACCTCTTTCCGTCGGAGTGAGCGGTGACTACTGTGCCCCAGCACTGGCTGTATTTCAAGCGATTCTCCGACGAGAAAGCGCAACAAATTGGCCCGACAATCGCTCCACTGCAAAAACCCTTGCCGAGTCGACAGCTAGACGGTGGCAGCGGCTTGCGATATGGTGCGCGCCATGCACGAGAAGCCCCTGTTTTCCACGTCGGCGGCTTTTTACGACGTGGACGGCACGCTGATTAAGACCAACATCGTCAACTCGTTCGCGTATTACGCGCTGAACCAGCCGACCCCCCTGAGATCCGCGCTGAAGGGTTTGCAGACGGCGGCTTCGATTCCGTTCTTTGTCATCGCCGACAAAGTCTCGCGGAAGCTGTTCAACGAGTTCTTCTATCGCTATTACGCCGGTCAGCCCGAGGATCGATTGATCATCCTTGCCGAGGATCTGTTCGAGGAAGTGATTCGCCCGAGCATCTTCCCCGGGGCCTCGGACCTCATCGCTGAGTCGCGCCGGGCCGGAGTGCGTCAGGTACTCGTCTCGGGAGGTCTGGACTTCACCGTCTGGCCGCTGGCACGACACCTGGGCATTCCCAAACAGGACGTGATTGCCAATCGTCTGGAATTTAGCAAAGGCTACGCGACGGGTCAGCTTTGCCCACCGTTTGTCGGGGGCGCAACCAAAGCGCCTCTCATGCGTGACTTTGCCGCCCGCCACGGAATCGACATGGGCAAGTCATGGGCCTATTCCGATAGCTATTCGGATTACCCCATGCTGGCCGCAGTCGGTCGACCGACGGTGGTAAATCCCGATCTTCGACTGCGCTTGGTGGCCCGCTCGTATGACTGGCCGATCATTGACCTGCGTTAAACCACAACTTGGAGTCGACGCCGGAAGTCATGGCTCAGCTCGGAGTTCGCGCCGAGCAGCACAAACAGCGCCGCCATGGCTTTGCGGGCTGCATCGTCACGAAAACGCCGATCTCGGGATACCAGCGTCAGCAGGTTTTCCAACGCCGCCGCAAAATCCCCACGTCGCGCCTGACCCGCTGCGACAATAAATCGTGCGGCCGAGTCTCGCTCATTCGCCGTAAGTCGCAGCGCTGCCGCCTCCGCCCCACCCTCTTCATCCGACACTTCAAAGAAAGCGTTGACCGTCGCCAGTTCCTCGGCGCGATCAATCTGGGCACTGCGCGGATCGACCTGGCTGAGCAGGTGCCGAATCTCTTGCGGGTTCGATCCCCCCACGATGAGCTTCGCCTCGGCGAGCAAAAGCTGAGCCCGACTGGCAAGCTCTGCCGACAGGCCGGTGTCGAGCAGCGGGATCAGTAGCTCCGCCGCCTCTTTGGGCATCCCGGACGCGAGCAAGGCTGCGGCCTCGTTGACCTCGCGCTCTCCTTCCGGCGGAATGATTTGCCGAAGAAAATTCTCGATAAAGCGTCCGTCGCGCGCACCCACGAACTCCGAGGCAACCTTGCCCTGATAGAAGGCCTTGACCGCCGGGATGCCCGAGATCCGATACCGAGACGCAAGCTCCTGCTGCTGATCGGTATTCACCTTCGCAAGCAGCACCTTGCCATTCTGCGCAGCGACGACCTTTTCGAGAATGGGCGTGAGCATCCGACATGGACCGCACCACTCAGCCCAAAAATCGACCAGCACTGGAACCTCGTGCGAACGAGCCAGGACTGTTTCCTCAAAGTTGGCGGTCGTGGCTTCAAACACAAACTGCGAAGCGGTTTCCATGCCGCGCCTTGTATCACACACCGCGCAAAACCGATGGAGAGCGAACCAGGAGCGCCGCTGCGGCATGACCGGCGTCATCCACGACTGCAACTGCGCTCGGCTCTCCTGCGTCGTGTAGCGCTTCTGTAAGCAGCCACAGACCCGATACCGCACCTGCGGGAGCCGACTGCCGCTGAAGTGTTCGGTGTTCTAGCGCGGCTGCGCCGATTCGGACCGTTTCCTCATCGCAATAGATCGGCGAATCGGAAGCCCCGTGAAGCGATGACAGCACACGGCCCAGCGCCACCGAGCCCCGCCCTGCACAAAAGGAATCAGTCACTGACTCAATCGTGCCAAGTTCAGACGATCGAGTCCCCTCATCTCGAGTCAGCCACAGCGCCACGGCGGCATCTTGAAGCAACACCGGACTGAGCACGGGCTGGGCAACCTCGACGGCAACCACCAAACAGGCCTCCGCTTGGTGTGTGGCCAACAAAAGATCCGCCTCAGCCAGCGCGCACAATCCAGAGGTCCGTCCCATGGTTACGGTCAAGCCCGGTCCGCGCAGCCGATATTGGATCGACAGTTCACCAATTGGCGACGAAGGCAGCGTATACGCAAACAATCGCGGGCTGGGCTGGCCCTGCAGATACGAGCGGTAATACTCTTCGTCGGTCTTGTGACAACCGTGCGCCGAGCCGAGGACGATGGCTACCTCGTCACCAATGGCACCACTACGTAGCGACGAATCTTCGGCGAGCATTCGCGCCACAGCAACGACCGACAGGCCGCACAGCCGGTCCATCCGCAAAAGTGGTGCCCGAAGCTCAGCAGCACTCCCATCGGGCAGGTAAGTCGAGAGTGAATCGGTCGGCGCAACGACGAGCCGAGCGAAGCCGCGAATCACCATCACGACAGGCCTCCGCCATCCCCCGCAGCCAGCACCACCGCAGCATTTTCACCGCCAAAGCCCGAAGCCGTCGATAGGACATACCGAACGCGTGCCGAGCGCGGCCCGCCCATCACCAAGTCGATCTCAAAGGACGGATCGGGCTGTTCGAGACCCACCGTCGCAGGAATCCGCTGATCAGCCAAGATATGGACCGCCATCACAGCTTCCAGAACGCCCGCCGCTCCCAGGGTATGTCCCACCGAACCTTTGATGGAGTTGACAGGAACGTGGCGGGACCGCTCACCGAGCAACAGCTTGAGCGCCCGCGCTTCCATCTGGTCGTTAAAAGGCGTTCCAGTGCCGTGGCTCGACACAAAATCGACAGCGTCCACAGGCAAACCCGCATCGCTGAGCGCCCGCTCCATCGCCAGCAGGGCACCGCGGCCCTGCGGATCGGGTGCGGTCATATGATGTGCATCCTGAGACAAGCCCGCCCCGACCAGCCGCCCCAACACCCGCTGGCCGCGCTCTCTCGCTCGCGGTTCAGGCTCGAGAACCACGCAGGCCGCTGCCTCACCCAAGTTGACACCGCTACGCCGCACGTCGAATGGTCGACAGACCTCTTGCGATTGGGCACGCAACAAACGAAAGCCGCTGACCACAAACGGCTGTAGCACGTCCACCCCACCGCAAAGCACGACGTCACACAGTCCCCGTCGAAGCCAATAAAGAGACAGCGCGAGCGCACTGTTACTAGAGCAGCAGGCCGTCGAGATCACCCGCACTCGCTCCGCACCAAGCTGGGCCGCAAGCTGCTCGGCAGGCAACGAGCATCCATAGGGCGGCATCGGGGGCGGCACCGCTGGGTCTCGATTGAGCGACTCCAATCCATGCAGCCATGGGGCCTTCTCACCAAGTGTGGTTGCGATGCAGACGCCGAGTCGTAGAGAGGATCGTAAGCCGCTGAACGCCAGGCCTGACTGACCTAGTGCCTCATGGGCGACACGCTGCAGAAACTGGCTCGCACGAGGCTCGCTGGACAGCAGTGCGCGCCCGTCCTCATTGCCATCGCCGGGAAGCGAAACAGTGACCAGCGGCCCGACGTCAAGCGCGCTGCCCTGCAGCGCTGGCAGCCGACGCACCGCCGTTTGTCCATCGAGCAGCCGTGCATAAAGTTCCGAGGCTGAACTGCCCAGTCCGGTCAGCGCACCCAGCCCAGTAATTGCGACCCCAGACATTTATCTCTCCGTTGCCGATGGAGCCAGCGGTCGCGGAGGCGCGGCGTCCAGGGCCACCACCGCCTCAGGCTGATCGAAAAAATCGAAGAACTGATACCACTGCGTTGGATAGCGCCGAACCATGGCCTCATAGACTGCGACAAGCTGCTCGACGGCCCGACGCACGTCAGCGTCCCGATCGCGGGTCTTCTCGACGAAAATAGCCGGCCCGACATGATGAACAAGCTTCGGCTTGTCTCCACTGTCGTCGATGGCAAAGAAACTCGGGATCAGCGGCGCTTCGGTCACTCGTGATAAGAGTGCCGGCCCGATCGGAAACCGTACCGGCCGGCCACACATCTGCACGGTCACCGCACTATCCCCGAGCACTCGGTCGATCTGCATGCCAACGAGAGACCCTTCGCGCAGTACCTTAGCGATCGTCAGCGCGGAGAACGGCGAGCCCGTCGTGTAGATGATGCGCAAGCGATCACGGAACTTCTGTTCCCACTGCTGCACCAGTGGATTTGGCTCCTCGGCGCGAGCCATGTAAAAAGGCGGCATCTCCCGCCATTCGGCGAGAAACGGTCCGACCTGCCACATTCCGATGTGTCCCGTCGCCATGATGCCGCCGCGCTCGCGGATTAGCTTCACCAACTCGGGAGTCCGCCCCAGCGACTCGACCTCCATCGCCAGAGGTCTTCCCAGATGAATCTTGTAGCTGTCGGTGAGCATCTGCGCATAGTTGCGAAACAACGCCAAACAGCGCTTATGGGTTGCCCAAAATCCCGCAGGCCCGAGCACCGCTTCTAGATTCCCCTGCACGGCTCGCCGCGCTTTTCGGATCAGGAAATAGAAAATGCCCCCCCACATCGGCATGGTGAGCCGCTGCAGCCAGGTCGGCATGTGTTTGATGCCGCCGAGCATCAGCCGCCGGTAGAACGGCCCTTCATAGCGATGCTGGAGCGACAGTGCTGTCGAGGACGGAGCGTTCGACATCGTTAGTAGCAGCGACCCACCCTCTCGTAGCCGCTGATCGCGTGACAGGTGCCAAGCCCCATCGCGCACTGGACCTCAGCGCCGCCATCGGGAGGAGAGCCACCATCGGGCGGCGTCGGCAGGGCGCAGTAGGGACGGCAGGAGGCATCTCGTCCGCTGCGGGTGACACAAGCAAAGCCGCTCTGGCAGTTCACCGAGCGCTCACACGGACTGTCGAGATCTCCAGTCGCTTCGCCAAATCGCTGACGAGACCAACAAACGGTGCCAGTTCCTTTGTCATCGCCTAAGACGTAGCAAGAGAGCGATGAGCCATCCTTTGCTTTGCCACAGCCCGTCTGAGGAAATACCGGCTCACACTTATCCGGTGCGCTGCAAAAGCCGATGCCGCTCACCTGAGATGGCAGTACACACAGCTCGGACTTGCTACATCTCCCTCGGGTGCGCAGTGTGCAGAGCTTTTTGCAGCGCGTCGTTCCATCGGCGGTCGGCACGCAGCTCAGGCCACTCGAACAGCGATCGTAGCGTCGTGGCGGATTGGTTACTGGGCTTGCCACTGTCGCAAACGAGCACTCTTGGTTTTCTTTGATTGTCGCGCCGTCGTCGGGAACGCACTGTGTGATCGAGCCCTCGGTGCCGCTCTCGCCCACGAGAACAATTCCACAGTGGAGTCCGCTGATACAGCGCACATCCGAAAACTCGGTCCCGTCGGGCGTGCAGTCCTCAAACAAACCGGCGGTCGCAATCGGAACCCCCAGGTCTGTCAGTGCCGGCAGCGCGACGTCCGTCGGTTCCGACTCCACGTTCGGAGCGGGGCAGCCAACCAGACCAAACAACAGGGTCAGCGTCAGCAAACCTCGCCCAAAAAACCGATCGTGAGTTCTTTCCATCCTCTGCGAAATCGACATCGTCGCTATCCAATCCTCGGGACGCACATGTTGGCGACACACCGAAATTCCCCGGGGCACTCACCATCGCTGGCGCACACCACATCGGTGGTCCAAATCGCAGAGTGGTTTCCCGTATTTGGCTCTTGGAACGGCAGCCAGATCGGCTGAAAGCTTGGGTCTTGGCCACCAGCCCTCGCTTTGTCGAGGTCGAGCCCGAACATAAACAACTGCGGCTGGCTGCCTCCGGAAAATCCGTAGCGATAGCGTGCGGAGTACACGACGAAGGCGTAACGGTTGTTCTGCAAAAATGGCGCGAATTTGGGCCAGTTGTTGCTGCTATTGGCTTGATGGGTGCCTGCCGCAAGCTCGATCGGAGCGCCATTCGCGACGGGCTGCCCCACATCATCGATCGCCCGGACCAGACGAAGCCGCGTCTGGGTCGCATTGTATTGCTGACAACTTCCGCCGCAGGTTTGGCTGTTGAACACAAGCCACTTGCTGTCAGGAGACCAGCTTGGCCAAAAATGGACCTCGCTGCCAACCTTAGCCGGCACGACGGTGATCGCCGGACCAAACGCACCACCGTTATAGGGCATCACCACGATGTCGCCACTATCAACCAATTCAAAGTCGTACGTCGACGGACGAGTGTAGCGCACAAAGGCCAGCCACTTGTTATCCGGCGACCACTCGGGCATCGCGCCAAGTCCTAGCCCACCAATCTGCGCCGGCTGCACCGTTTCAAGCACCGCTCCCGTCGAGGAATCGCGTACTTTGAGCGTTCCACTCCAGTTGGCAATGAACTTGTCGCCGCTCGCGTTGAACCAAGCGAAGTTCCACGCGATGCTCGGGGTGAGCGAGAACGCTCGCTTCCTCGGCATGATTCCGTCGACGACCGATGAACCAATTGGGGTCTGACCGAAGCCAAACTCGACCGCCACTTTCTTGCCGTCGCGAGACACCGCATGGCAGCCCGCGCAGCCCGTCTCATCGCCGTTGGTAATGAAGTCGACAGGCTTGCTCGCGCCGATCGGGACGCGCTTAATACCCTTGATCGTCGGTGAAAAGTAGTACAGGCCGCCCTTGATGTCCTCAGGTGCGAAGCCAATTTTGGTTGGACTGGAGTTGCCAATCGGTACCCCTCGACCCGACGAGCCGCTCACCACCATGGTGATTGATTGGTCCTGGGCTGAGTGACCGACGGCACTCCACAGCTTGTCGTCGATCCGATACGTACACTGTCCCGATGGACAGAGGCTCGACCCGACGTAAAATGACCGCTCGTAGGTCGAACCCGAGACGGTGACACGAAACACCGACTGACCCGCGCCCGCCCGCCACTGAATCGCCAATTGCAGCACGTTGGCTGCCATCAAGGTCTGATCAAATGGGTAGACCAGCGACGGTGTAGGCCCACCATCACCACCGGTAAAGTAGTCTTTGGCATCGGCCGGGGCGGATGCATCGATCTCGTCTGGAGCGACCAGCTTGATCAGCAGCGGTGCCGAGCCCGTCGAGCCACGCAGGCTTGCATAGACCTTGTAGGATCCGCCCTTCATCAGCGTCGGTGGAATCGTGAGACGTCCCTTGCTGATCCCGCCCACACTGCTATCCGAAATCGTCCAGGTCGCCTGACTGGTCACATCACCGAGCTTGCTCGAAGCAGCACGAAAGGTCAGCGTCTGAGGAATGCCATTGATCGTCACCGATGAGTTACCCGGTGTCACCGTGAGCGTACCCACGTTCTTTTCCTCGGGACCATCACTGGCGGGAGCTTCGACATCGTCGACGGCTTCGCGCCCCGGCATGCAGCCGACCCCACTACACACTAGGCCCAGGCTTAGCAGTGCCAACCCTCGACGAAACGAGGGAATAAGCGCGATGAACATCGGCATGGCGACCTCCTTTTGGAGGTGCCAGCCTAGCGAGAATGGCGGATCGAGACAACAAGCTCGCAATCCGCGACACAAATCAGCGGGTGATTACTTGCGTCGAGCGGCTTTATCGGCCTTGTCGGGACTGGCAGGGGCGGCCTTTTTCGCCGACTTCTTGTCTTCAACCACCGCAGGTGCCGCCTTGTCAGGTGCCGCAGTCTTTGCGGTTGATGTCTTTGCAGCCGCTTTGGGTACAGGAGCCTTGACCGCTACCGGCTTGGCCATCGATGCGTTTTCAACCGGAGCCTTAGTCGGCGCAGCCTTCGCTACTGGAGCCTTCGCCTTGGGGGCCACGGCCTTGTCGTCCTGTTTGACATACTCTGGCTTAGTAGGCTTGGCGGGCTCGCTCTTCACCTTCGCAGAGGACACGCTCTCCACAACAGCCGCGCTCTTGGCCTTCTCCACGGCAGTCTTCGCAGCAGGGGCCGGCTTGACGGTGGCCGCCTTCGCAGCAGGGGCTGCCTTCGACTTGTCCGCCGCCTTCTCCGCAGTCTTCTTCGCCGGTTCGGCTTTCACGACGTCTGTGGCCTTGGCTTTCTTGCCTGACTCCACCTTGGCCACAGGCTCACCACTCGCATGAACCGACTTCTCAGCGATCTTCTTGGTCGATTTGTCGGCAACCGGTTCAGCGCTGGTCTTCTCGGCCTGCTTTGCCGACTTCGGCTCAGGCTTTGCCGTAACCTTCGTCGCAGCTTTCGCGCCAGCCTTAGACGTCGGCTTACTCGCTTGCTTGGCCGTCGGTGCCTTGTCCTTCTTGCTGGCCGCGCCTTTGTCTGCGAGTGGCACCTCAACGGGCTCTGCCATCACCGACTTGGCAGGCTTCCCAGTCGGAATAGCCGCAGACTTTTCGCCACTCGCCTTTTTGCCTTTGGTGGGTACCTCCGACACAGCTTCGAGCGGCGCAGTTTTGCCCTTCTTTTTGTCAATCGGAGGCTTGGCCTCGACGAACTCCGCAGCCACGGCTTTTGGCTTCTTGCCCGACTTTGCTGAATCGACCGGCTTGTCGGTGCCAGCTTTCTCGCCCTTGGCCGAAGCGGGATCCGGCTTCTTCGCTTTAGAAACCCCGTCGCTGCTTTTAGACGATTTGGTCTTAGCGACCGCCTTGGGCTCAACCGTAGTGGTCGCCTTGGCAACCGTAGATTTTGCCGATTTTCCTCCAGCCTTGCCGCTGGCCGGATCACTCACCGATGGAGCATCGGCCTTCAGCGCTGTCTTCTTGCCCGGAGGCCGTCCAACCCGCCGCTTGCCATCGGCAGCGCTCTTGCTTTTTGCCGCTGGCCGCTCATCATCGCCGTCGAAGTCGGCATCATCATCATCGGAGTCCGAGTCCACAAACACACTCGGACCGAGTCGCGGACGACCGCCCGGGGGCTCTGTCGACTTCCCTTTGCGACCGCGTCCCCGAGGAGCCGACGATTCCTCGTCTAGATCCCCTGGAATGCTGTCGTCATCCTCTTCATCCTCGAGAGCAGCCAGCTCACGAGCTGACAGCTTCGTGGTCTTGCCCATGCCCGGCGATTTCGACGGCGGAACACCCGGCAACTCGTCGTGAAGATCATCTCCGAGCATGTCCGGCATATCGAGATCATCGATGTCAGACTCGTGGGCCTTTGCAAGTCGAGCGGCTTCACGAGCTGCTGCCTTTGCCTCGCGAGCTTCCTTGGCCTTGGCCTTGCCATCAGCCCTCGCCCTCGCCTCGGCTTCTTGACGCTGCCGCTGCACGACATGCAGAGGCATCAGCCGTCGGTTGTGGATGAGGATGCGCTTGTCACTTTGAAAAGTGACTTCGATCTTGTTCTGGCCGATCAGCTCAGAGACAAAACCGACGCCAAATACCGAGTGCACGAGAACATCAAGCTCGCAGAAAACCTCGTCGAGACCCCATGGCCTCGGCGTGCTTTTCTTCTTGTTCATGACCTGTTCCCACGTCGGCTTCGCCTTTATGAGCTTCTTCCGTCCAGGCTGCTCGGTTGGCTCATCACCGTCTTCGCCGCGAGGACGACGAAACGCGTGGACATCGTCGCAGGTGTTGCAACGAACGCGGCGAATCTCCTCGTCGTAACGGCTTACGACCGTGTGCGGGGTGTCGGTCTTGCAGCGGGCGCAAAAGGCCTCGATTTCCTGGCCGACGTCATCGGCTTCATCATCGAACATCGAGAAGTCCATCACTTACCGTTTCGGTCCAAAGAGGCGGTTTGAGTGGAGCCATCCGCGACCCTTCGCCGGACGCTTTGTAACACGCCATATAAGCGCTCGACAGAGGGCATGGATAACACATCATCGTGCTCGGTTTCCTATCATGGTTTTGGGGCTTTGAGCAAACAAATTTCTTTTGAGCAACGAGCTACTCCACGGTGCAAAAAAAACTAGGTCATGTAGCAAACGAACTGGAGGGGGTGCAAGCATCGCAGGACAGACCATGTCCGTGATATATGAGTGTAATGAGCCCGCTTTTGCGCCGTGACTGGCTGCGCCGTAGTTGGGTACATCGCATTTGGACAAGGCTGTCCACCAAGTGGTCGGTTGGGTTCGCCATTGCTCTGGCGGCCCTGCAAGAGGGCTGTTATGCCGCGCACTACCTATCACAACAAGCGGGTGGACAGTTGCACCTGCTCCGCATCCGTCGCCACGTGAGCGAGGTCATAGCGGACCCAAGCACCAGCGACGAGCTGCGCCAACGCCTGGAAGTCGTCATGGAGGCGCGAAAATTTGGCGTTGAGCAACTAGGTCTGAGAGGTGGAGCAGAGTTTTCGCGATTTGTCGATCCCGGAGGCCCGGTCGCCTACAACCTGACCGTTGCGCCCAAACACTCTCTCGAAGTTCGCTCGTTCCGGTTTCCACTGGTGGGGAGGGTGCCGTATCTGGGCTTCTTCGATTTGCAGGATGCCAAGCGGGAAGCGAAGCGGTTTGCTGACGCAGGCTTTGATGTATACCTACGACCGGTTGGGGCCTACTCGACGCTCGGCTATCTGATCTCGCCGATCTATCGGTCCATGCTCGGGGAATTTACCGAGGCCGGCGAAGTCAGAGCGGTCGAAACCGTCCTGCACGAAATGACCCACTCGACGGTGTTCTTGCCAGGCGCTTCGGACCTGAACGAAAGCTTCGCAACCATGGTCGGGAATCGTGGCGCGGCTGAGTTTTACCGTTCCCGTGGAGACATCTCTCAAAGTGAGCGTGTCTCAACCATTGCCGAGGAAGGGCTGCGAGACCAAAAGGAGTTTTCGGCTTGGCTCAAACCCCAACTTGAGCGCTTGACTCGCTTTTATCGTCGCGCTGCGGAGGTGAAACTTCCCCCAAAACAGCTCATCGAACAACGCGAGGCCATCTTCCAAGAGCTCAGCCAAAGTTATCGACTTGCCTTCCCCGAAGGTCGCCGCTACCGCCGGCTAGCAGATGGGCCGCTCAACAACGCGCTGCTGCTTTCGTTCGCGGTCTACCACGAAAGCAATGGACTGCAGGAATCGCTCCTGGCGCTATGCGACGGGGACTTGAAACGCTACGTCTCGCTGTATCGAGAAGCCCGCGATCGTCGCGATGGGGCCGAGTGGTTGCGAAGGCTCGCCGAACTACAGCGCCGCTCCACTCCCTGAGGAAACGTAGCTACGGCGACGAATGGCCGCGAAGACCAGCGCCGCCCCGACCAGCCCGAGCGCGAGCAGTCGAATGCCGACCGGAGGAACGGAAGCATCCCGCGCAGCAGTCACCTGCGTCCGTGCTTCCCTCACCGCAGCCAGCGCATCAATGATGCCCGCACCATAGTGGTTGTCGTGGTTGCCACGATAGTGAACAGGTCGACGTGCAGTCTGCTTCAATATCTTGGCCACAGCATCGGGATCGGTCACGCCTTGGCTGACCACCAGTGCGGCCACGCCCGCTACGTGTGGCGATGCCATCGAGGTGCCCATAAAGCCCAAGTAATCCTGCCGGGAGGTATCGCCGGGGACCACCGTGTTTTGCAGTACACCATCGGGAACTCCATCGCCGTTTTGGTCGATGCGGGTGTTGCCACCGGGTGCCGCGATGAATATCTCTTTGCCCCAATTTGAGTAGAAGGTCGTCGTTTCATCAAACTGCGTCGCAGCAACCGCAATCGCGCCACGATTGGCCGCCGGATAGCTGACACGACCACGCCCATCATTCCCTGCCGCGCAGACAACGACCACTCCGTGATCGTGGGCATAACGAACCGCATTGGCGAGCACTGGCGAGTTGAAGGGACCACCGAGGCTCATGTTGATGACCTGCGCGCCGTGATCCGTTGCCCAACGAATCCCCTCAGCGATGCCCCCCACAGAGCCCGATCCGGAGCCAGACAGCACCTTGATGGGCATAATGCGAGCATGCGCGGCTACCCCAGCGACGCCGATCCCGTTATCCGTGGTTTGTGCGATCGTGCCAGCAACGTGGGTGCCGTGGCCGTGGTCATCACCCGAATCCGCGCTGTCATTGACGAAATTCCATCCAGGGACCAGTTCGGTGCCACCGAGATCTTCGACCTTGGTGACCCCGGTATCGACCACCGCGACAGTGACTCCAGCGCCGCGACTGAGTAGCCAGGCCTCGGGCATGTTGATCTGGTCGAGATGCCACTGGTAGCGATACTTGGGATCGTTGGGCTGAAAGCGTGGCCGCCCGTCGTTGTCGGTCGGCAGTGGTGGCGAAGGATGAACGGAACCGGGCCGGACGAGCGCATCGTCCACAGTCAGGGAGCCGGGAGCCGTCTCGGGAATTTGGTAAATCAGAGCAAGGTCCGCGGCCTCCACACGAGGATCACGCCGCAGCGTCTTCAGCAACGCTAGCAACCGGCTGTCGCGATTGGCTGCCCCGTCGAGAATCACTCGATAGATGCGATCGTGGCTGACATAGCTCGACTCGGCGACAAAACGAGCCCCAAATCGCCGAGCCAGTGCCTGCACCATTTGATCATCAACCCTGTCGTCGAAATCAGCGATCAGCTCAGGCAGCGCCTGCTGACTGCGAATCGCCGCGCCAAGCTGTAGTTCCTCTAGAGAAGCAGTGCCTTCGATGACCTGCCCAGTCTCTGCCTGCGCCACCGAAGCGGCCCCGATGAGCAATCCAACCATCCAAGCCGAGCGACGAGTCTTAGTCATGACATTTTCTCCGCGATTCGAGCCGACTTCGCCAAAGAGCGTGACGACCCTTCGCCCAGTCTAGCAAATCGAATGCACGTGCAAGGCGTTTTGGCTCGTCAGAACCTGGATCCCGCTCCCCCGCACACACCTAGCGTGACCAGTTTACGCAGTCAGGACGGGCTTTGCGGACCGACGTAAAATCCCACCACTTGCGTGATTCACCCGTACGTGCGTTGTGGACAATGGCCGCGAAGACATCCCAGGCGCAAGGATCGTGACGGACACCTGTCAACGAACAGAGCCGTTGGTACATCTCATCGGGGTCACCAGCATGGAGTGACTGCGGTGTGTCAAAACCGAGCAGAAGCAAGTCGTCTGCGGTGGCTGGTCCGACGTTGGGTAGCTTGCACAGGGCTTTGCGCAGCGACGCCCGATCGGGCGAAGACGCCGGGACAGTGCGGGAGGCTCGGGCGCTCATCAGCGCAGCATAGCGATAGCCTCCATCGATGTGGCCTAATTGCTGGATCCCGACGGTAAACGGATCGCAAGCTTGTCCCCAAGCTGAGCAAACAGCCGCAGCCACTTAATCGTCCTCATCGTATCGGAGCTACTTTTTTGGGAACGAACAACCTGGTTGCGATAGCTGGTCTGCAGAAGCTCATAGAACGTGTTTTGGGTTCGCCATAGGTCGACCGAGCGTGGAGGGGTGATCGCTAGCTGCACCGCGTCAAACAGCGCTTGCAGGCACTTGGTCGAATCGGGAGTCTCGCGCAGCTTTTCGCCGAGTCGTTGCAGGAGCTGCGACAGCGCAAAGCCCAGCGCCGATTCGTCGAGCTTCACGCCACTACGATGAACTTCGTCGAGGAGCCGTCGCACCTCTGCAAAGTCAGGCACAGTCACCGCGAGCTGACGCAGGATGGCGGTCTGAAGGGACTGCTCGGCAGCGGTCTTCAGCGCGGGCGGCAGTGGTGCGTGCAAGTCGGTCAGAAAGCGTAGCAGGGGAGCATGCGTGTCGTAGATCTTGCGCAGCTCACCATCGACCTCATCACGAGTGGTTCGCAGCAGCTTGTCTAGGATGCGCCGCTGATCGTCCCGAAACAGCTCGCGGAGCGAATAGGTCGAGGCCCCAAAGTAGCGATCGACCATGCGTAGCACCGTTGGTAAGTCGGCACGCTCGAACGGATCGACCAGGGTCTTGCGCAGCTCCGTCATAAACTCTTCGCTTCGGGTAGGAACCACGCCACCAACGAGGTTATGGTCACCAAAGTGCAAGACCGCAAAACACAAGTCGGCTGACTCTTGTGTCACTTTCGTCGACACATCCGCTCGGCCCAAGGCCAGGCTGACTCGACCGGCCCGCAGCACCTGATGTTCCCGAGGCCGCACGTCGTAACCGTAGACGTTGATCGGCTCCTCGTAGTGCTGAAATAGTGACGTGATCGCGTAGTGAGCAAACGCTTTGGCGAGGTCGACCTTGCGTGGACGAACTTGCGCTTCGTAGAGTCGTCGACCATTGCCAACCTCCACGAGGTTGCTTTCAGCGGTAGCGAGCACCTCCAGAAACGAGGGCTCCAAGTCGACCTTCAACGCGGTCTGCGCAAGCTGAATCGCACGTGCGGCATAGAGCAGGTTTTGCACTGGTTCGGTGCCCGAGATGTCGTCGAAAAACCACCCGCAACTGGTGTACATCAGAAGCAAGTGCCGCTGCATTTCCAGAAGCTGGAACACCCGAGCCAACTCATCGGCACTCAGCGGCCGTTTGGCCTGGTTGCGCAGGAAACGATCTCGCACCTCTGTCCTGCCGTCCAAGATCATGTCGACATAGGCATCACGAGCGGCCCACGGATCGTGTAGCAGCGCTGCCGTGGCCTGTTCATACAGTGGCACCAGTCGATCACGCAGTAGATCGAGCGCAGCCCGTAAGGGAGCCCGCCAGCGCTGATGCCAGCCCGGATTGCCACCACTGTTACAGCCACAATCGGAGGCCCAGCGGTCGATGCCGTGCGCGCAACTCCAAGCGGTTCGTTCGACGATCTCGACTTCATGGGTGGGCGGGTTCTGCGCCAGCATTTCTCCGTAGTTGGTCAGTCGCACACCCTCGGTCTGTTCAATGGTGCGCAGCGCAAACGCCAGCGCCATCTCGCCATATTTGTGGTGATGTCCGTAGCTCTCCCCATCGGTGGCGATGTGAACCAGTTGCGAACGATCGACCCCCGGGAGAAAGCCTCGCAGCAAGCGCTCAGCCAGCTTGTCACCGTGGTTGAGCAGCCCCTCGAACGCCACCGCCCGCGACGTCCGTCCATCGTAGAAGAACACCGCGATCCGCCGTCCCGATGGCAGCACAACCTCATACGGCATGGTCGTGTCGACGCGACTACCACTGACATCGGTAAAGCTCGACTCACCGCGTCGACGAACTGCTTTGGCTTGGTGCGGTGCCAGGATCGTAAAACGGATCCCTTCCTTGGCCAGCGCTTCCAACGTGTCGATATCAACTGCGGTCTCGGCCAGCCACATGCCCTCGGGAAGCCGACCAAAGCGGAACGCAAAGTCGCGCAAGCCCCACACCACCTGGGTTCGTTTGTCGCGTGCGTTACACAGCGGCATGATCGCGTGGTTATAGACCTGTGCCATCGCCGAGCCGTGCCCCGAAAAGCGCAGTAGGCTCTGCTTGTCCGCGAGCAAGATCGACTCGTAGACCCGCTTGCAGTGAACGAGCATCCACGACAATAGCGTCGGCCCGAAGTTGAAGCTCATCCGCTCATAGTTGCTGACGATGCTAACGATTTTACCGTTGTCGTCGAGGATGCGAGCGTAGGCGTTCGGCTCGTAGCACTCGGCGGTGATGCGTTCGTTCCAGTCGTGATATGGGAAGGCTGAGTCTTGCACTTCGATTGTCTCGAGCCACGGGTTTTCACGAGGCGGCTGATAGAAGTGGCCATGAAGACAGACGAGACGCTGAGCAGCTTTCATCGGGAGAGTCCTGGCACGATGCTATCACCAGGTCGCAGCGCCGACGCTTTCAGGTATTGTGCGCACGATGTTTGGGCTGTGGGGATTGCTGCTCTTCGGATCTCCCGCCGTGCTGTCGGGCACGGTGGCAGCCGACGCAGGCATCGAGTACGACAGCAATCCGGCCCGCGTCCCCAGTGACGGCTCGCTCGGTGTGCTCCCGCAAGGCTCACCGCTGGTTCGCGGACTTTGGTCGGGCAGCTTGGCTTACGCAGGGCCGAAACAGCGACTAAGACTCTCGGCAACGACAACCGGCAAAATCTTTCTCACAAGCGAGCAGCAGCAGCAAAACGTCCTGGTAGCGCAGCTTGGTTATGAGCACGGGGCGAAAATCGGACGCTCCCTGATCGTCGGAACCATTGACTACTACGACGCCTTCCAAGCCGATGCCCCCCAATACCTAGAGCGAGACTTTCGCTCGCTGGCGGCCGGCGGACGCTTTCAGTCCGTGCGGCCCCTCGAAGGCGGACATCGCATCGACGGCGTCCTGCACTTGACCGGGCAGCTATTCCACTACAAGCCCGATCCGCTCCAGAGCTTTGTCGGCCCGTCGCTGCTCGCCAAGCTAGGCGGGCGTGTTCACGCGGGTGATCCCGAGCTCGGTCATGACTTCGATCTGTCCGTGCATGGTCGAGGTGACTACCGCATCTACGGTCCCGTTCGCCGCGATGTGTTCGTCTCGGTCGGCGGGAGCATACAGTGGCAAGGCCCGCTGCTCATCCAGGTTGGTTACTCCGCCCAGGTCAACCTGTCCTCGACGGAGCTGGAGAGCTATCAACGTCACTTGCCGATGCTCAAGCTGGCTTTTCACCTGCCCGGCGAGCTGTTCGTGACGATGAAAGGCCAGCTCAACCTCCAGAAGTCCGCGCTCGGCCTGACCGTACCGATCCAAAGCATCGATGAGGACAACCGCAGTCTTGTGCTGCTCGACCTAGAGCGACCGCTGCCCAAGGGCTTTGCAATCAGCGCTCGCTATTGCGGCTACTTCAGCCTTCCCGCAGATGGAACGTCGCCGTATCAGCGCCACACCGCGCTGCTCAACTTCAGCTACCGCTTTGCGCGCTAGTCATCTTTGAGAATGGCGATGTCGTCGTCTTTCAGCAGCTCTCCGTCTGAACCCAGACGAGGTAGCTTCTTATTCCCTGCGGATTTGCCAGATGACAGGCCCGCCCCAAGCCCCGTCGGTTTGCCTGGTTTTGCGACCGCCACTCCTGGGGTGTTTTTCTCGGGAGATGGATGACCCTCCCCCTGCGGCACAATGGGGCGCTCGGCCACCGGCGACTCCGCCCCGCCATCCTGAAGCACGATTACCGGCGCACTACCCGCAACCCCGCCATCTCCAACCGTCGCCACCGGAGCAGCTTTCGACTCCGCCACCAGACTGACGTTCTGAGAGGCAGAGGAACCTTCCTCGAACCATATCTCCTGGTCGACATACCCCTGGGCACGCAGAACAAACATCTGACGCCCCGTCCCCTGCGGCAGAGTGTGCGTCCACGGCGTCATCCCCATCATTTGCCCATCGGCCTTACGAATCACCTGCGCGGCTGGTGATGAGGAAACGTTCCAATAGACGGGCTTCTCTTTGGCCGCCAGAAGCTGCGGCCACATCTTGAGCCCATACGGAATGCTGACGCCAACCCCTCCCAGGAGGAGCACCGTCATCACCATCCACCCAGCACGAGATCGGGGTGCTGTCGTCACTGCGGGAGCGCTACCACTTTGACCGATGGCGGTGCCCAGCGTCGAAGGCTGACTGGCAGCACTGGTCGAGGCCGGAGCTGGCGATTCAGGTACCGCAGCAGGCGCTGGCACCGCAGCAACCGGAGCGGTCACCGTTGGCACCGAGATCGGCCCAGTGCTCGTCATCGCCATCTTTTCGAGCTCGCCAGCAACTTGCGCCATCGTCGGGCGTTCGTGCGGCTCCTTCGACATCATGCGATGAATCAGCGCGGCCAACGGCTCGGGAATTCGCGGCTCCACGTCACGCAAAGGCTTCGGCTGAGAAAAGATGTGCATCGCCATCACTTCGCCCGGCCCCTCGGCGCGAAACGGCACCTTGCCGCAGCACATCCGGTACATCACGACCGCCAGCGAATAGACGTCGGCTTTCTCCGTCACCTCGCCCGCACCCTTGCACTGCTCGGGAGCCATGTACGTCGCCGTCCCGAGTACCAAGCCGGTGTTGGTCTTAAACTCCTCGGCCCCCGGTCCGCTGTAATCGCTGATCACCTTGGCGATGCCAAAGTCGAGGATCTTGACGCGCTCACCGCCTGCGACCTCGGAATCAGGCACCAACATCACGTTGTCCGGCTTGAGATCCCTGTGAACTCAATCCCCGTCGAGAAGTAGAGAGTTAACGTTCCCCGAAAAGGGTTTTCTCTCGGTAGCGTAGGGAACGGACCGCGCAACCTACGGGTTCTCGGATTCGCTCTCAATGAGCGATCGTAGTTCGTGTCGCACGATTCCTACAGCTTCGATCTACGCCGATCGCTGGGTAGCCTAACCTCAACCAGCCTTCGTCAGACCTGTCTTTGCGGCGAGGTCGGCTTGTGACATTGAGCGGCTCTCGCTCCCGCAATGCGAAGCAACGAAGCTCGATCTGGCACTCTCTAGCAGGGAAGATTTGCCGATTTTCTCGACTGTGTAAACTGTCTGTATCAGACAGTTTTCTCCGTTGAGAGACTCGCGGAAACTTCCCTGGCTTTGAGGGTGACATGCACTGGGGCGGCTCAAGCGTTGCTCACGATTGAGCCGCCGAGCCTCGACTGGCGGAAGCAGCGCCACAGCTTGAGGGGTTGGGGGGGCGGATTGACGGTTGTTTGTAAAAGTCAGGGGGCCGGGATTGGTGGTTTGGTGCTGGGGGTCGAAGGCTGCTGGTTGAGCCGATTCAGAATCTGCTCAATCTGCTGGGCTTCGGGTAGCCCCATCTGGGCGGCCTCGGCTTGAGCCTTCTTGAGCAGCATCACAGCCTGCTCGCGATCTCCGGCCCCTTTGCGGAGCAGCAGCGTGACTGCAATGTTTGCTTCGCAGACCAGTACCTCTCGCCGTGCTCCCAGCTTCTGGTAGACGGGAAGTTCCTCCTCGCGACGGATGCGCAGCGCTTCGTCGAGCTGTCCTCGGTCAGCCAAGATGTCGGCGATCTTCCCCATCGTCACGGCCCGCTCGCGGATGTCTCCCAGCTTCTGGTAGACGGGAAGTTCCTCCTCGCGACGGATGCGCAGCGCTTCGTC
>WBZP01000334.1_pt1 | contig 64646 bp, 69 predicted proteins | sample 5204301 | NCBI WGS metagenome assembly WBZP01 (sample SAMN12412401, study PRJNA552823) | activated sludge metagenome | isolation source: activated sludge from nitrification reactor of wastewater treatment plant... | place: USA: Pennsylvania | collected 2017 | reverse complement strand
CCGCGATTTCACAAAAAGCGTGACCGTTTGAGGTAATATCAACCCGTACCCATGCAGCATCTCCGCAGCGGTCACGATGCCGCGAAATCAACGGTCACGTTCCGCGAAATGCGCACGTATTCGGTAGTTCCATGGATTACTTGTCCGTCTTGGCGACGGTCTTGGGCATGGGGTGCACGCCAACAAACCAGGAGATCGGAAACCCTTTGATGTCGGTGCGGATTTGCTGAACCGTATCGACCCAATACGCCGGGTCGATGATGTACTCGATGGGTTGCTTGGCACCCGGTGGGGTTACACGGTTAAACAAAACGTGCCTGCCGATTTCGGTGTCGGGGTTGTAGTCGACCATCGCAATTGCCGTATCTGGCAAGGAGGCAAGTCCGGTGCTCGCCTTGAACACGGTGCCAACCCAGCCATAGTGGGTGAGCAGTTTTGCGATCAGGTCTTCGCCGATCCAGTACGGGCCGTGCTTCGGATGCTTGAATTTGTCGATGGCCACCTGACGGACTTCGTCGATGGTCTTGCTGGCCAGCATGGCAATGCAAGCAAAGGCGCAATTGCAATCGTCGGTCTGCTGAACTCGGGTGAATGCGGGTTTGAAAGAGGGGGTAGTGGTGTTGGCAATGCTAGACATGGCGCTTCTCCAGATGAGTGGTTAAAAAACGCGCACGACAACACCACCCCTGCCGAAATCGGGCGGATACAAGGTGAAAACTACCGGATATTGGTTGCCTCTGCTGCTTGGCAAAGGCTGGGGGCGGGTGTGCCGTGTGCGCTGCCTGCCGTCTGCTGAATCAGTAACTGCTCGACGGTGGCGCTTTTAACGTACTACGGGCCGGTCAGAGGGTGATAGGAGCGGCTGACTTTGGCGGTCCAAGCCAAAAATCTGCATGTTGATATGGGCACCTCACTCCGTAGAAACCTATCTTTAGACTGGCATTCCTTGTAATGGCACGTAGGCGAAAGGCATAATCCAAAGCTATATCAAAATATCCTTTGGGGGAGTCGTTCCGTGTCGTCTTTGCCTGTTAAACCATTGCCAATATTGCCTGCTTTGCCAGTGACGGTTCTTCCTGCACTTACTGCTCTGACATCGGCCCTTGGAATACCTCGGACCGTATTAGCCTCGGACGAAGAGATTGAATACGCATGGCGAGATTTGCCTCGGGAGCTTCGAGAAATCCCAGAGGATCTTCGCGGAGAACTAATTGCAAGGATGTGTGTTGCGGTAAGCACCGGATTGTTTGACGGGGCAATGAATTACATCTGGAATGCGGCAATTCTTCAGTTGCGCACCAAGGTTCGGAATTTTGGTTTGCCAATTGTTGCCCAAATTCTTCAAAAGGACTTTGAAGAAAAGCATCTCTTAGAGCTTCAAGATAGCCAATTACTTGAGTTATGCCTAAAGCTTAATCTTGTCGATGAGGATGGATTTTTTTTCTTGGATCAATGCCGCGACGTTCGTAATAATTTCTCTGCAGCCCATCCCACGCTCGGAAAGGTCAATGATCGGGAGTTCACTACTTTCCTGAATCGGTGTGTTCGCTATGCTCTGGCAGATGCATCGTCCCCCAAGGGAGTGGATATTGGTGCCTTTATTACTGTCGTTAAAGGCCCTCGCTTCAATGCAAATCAGTGCAGCATCTGGGTGGAGCGACTAGGTGCGACCCATGATGCGCAGCGGCAAATGCTTATCGGAATGGTGCATGGTATTTATTGCGACCCAAATACATCTGAGCCGCCGCGCCTGAACTCCCTTGATATTTGTACTGCGCTGAAAGGTGGATTTACTGCTGCGCTGCGGTCGGATCTGATAAATAAGCACAGCGAGTACGCAGCCAAGGGTGACGAGCAACGGCACAGTGCCTCCCTTCAGTTTTTTGAGAAGCTAGGGTTGCTGACCCTACTGAATGAATCTGAGCAGCATGCAGTTTTCTACAAGGCAATAGATCGACTGTGGAATGTCCATAACGGGATGAACAACTTTTATAACGAACCACCGTTTGCTGAGAGATTGCTAGAGCTATCGCAACAGGGGGCTGTGCCTGAAACAATTCAGGATCGGTTCGTTGAGACTGTCGTTTGCTGCTACATTGGGAATGGCTATGGCGTGTCTTGGGCTGCTGCGCCTAGCTATGAGCAAATCATACGAGCTTTTTCGCCACGAGAAATCGCTGTCATGATCCGTTTGGCGATTTCTGAAAGTGTTTTAGGTAGAAGGGTTGGCCTTCCCTCTTGCCGGACACGCTTTAAAGAAACGCTTAAGCTAATTGATCCTGCAAGTGTGCCTAGCGGAGCAAAGGCAGACTATGAAAAATTTCTTAAGTAGTTTTCTTGGTTGAGTCGTAAAGTGACGGTATTTTTGACGGTATTCGTGCTTTGTCTAACTGCAATGCCGCGTGGGTATTGACTTGTGACGCCATTCAACAATATCGCCCGCTATTGCGAGCGACTGCTGAGCGCGGAACGCGATGACTGAGCAGTCCGTGCCTTCACGCACGGAAGCGCAGCAGCGCGTCGATGACATTCATACCTTCCGGAATGAATTCGCGCGCCTCGCCGACGAGGGCGTGCTGCGGCTGGACGCTGCGCAGCAGGCGGCGCTGGACAAACATCACGAACGCCTGCTCGCTGAATTTGCCTCACTTTTTGACGTCGACCGCGACAGCCGCGCCAAGCAACTGTCGCTCGGCATGCGCGTCGCCTCCTTCCTCGGGGCGCTGGCGCTGGCGGCCAGTGTGTTCTTCTTGTTCTACCAGTTCTGGGGCCATTTCGGCGAAACAGCCCAGGTCGCCATCCTGATCGCCAGTTCGCTCGCCAGCTTCGGCCTGACGATATGGCTGCAGGCGCGCGACGCCACCGGCTACTTCACCAAGCTGGCCGCGCTGGTGGCCTTTGCCTGTTTCGTCCTGAACATCACGATGCTCGGCCAGATCTTCAACATCACGCCCTCGGACAAGGCGCTGCTGCCGTGGGCGGCGATGGCCTTCCTGCTCGCCTACACCTGCGACTTGCGCCTGCTGCTGGCGGGCGGCATCTGCTGCGTCATTGCCTGGGTCCAGGCGCGGGTCGGCACCTGGCACGGGGTCTACTGGCTGCATGCCGGCGAGCGCCCGGAGAACTTCTTCCCGGTCGCTGCGCTGCTCTTCGCCTTCCCGCTCCTCGTCACGCACCGGCGCTTCCCCGGCTTCGCGCCGCCGTACCGGATTTTCGGGCTGCTTTGCCTGTTCATCCCGATGCTCATCCTCAGCCACTGGGGACAGGCGAGCCACCTCGACCTCAACCATGACCTGATCGAGGGCGGCTACCAGGTCGCCGGCTTCGTCGCCGCCACTCTTGTCATCTGGCTCGGGGCGCGCCGTGGCTGGCCGGAAACGGTGAACACCGGCATCGTCTTCTTCGTCATCTTCCTCTACACCAAGTTCTACCAGTGGTGGTGGGAGTTCATGCCCAAGTACCTGTTCTTTCTGATGGTCGGGCTGACCGCCGTGCTGATTCTGCTCATCCTCAAGCGGCTGCGCCGGACGTTCCGGCCGTCGGCCGGGGAGGGCGCGCCATGAACACCTGGTCACGCGGCCGCACCCTGGGCATCGGCGTCGGTTTGATCGTACTTGCCAACGCGGTGGCGCTGGGCGGCGTCTGGTGGAACCGTTCGGCCATCCCGGAGAGCGCGCTGACCCTGAGCGAGCGTGAGCTCGGATTGCCCTGGCGCACCCTGCGTTTCGCCGAGGACAGTGGCCTGTCGCTCAACCTGAACTGGCGCGTCAGCGGCCGTGAGGCGGGCGATTTCGTCAGTGGTTACACGTTCAATGGCGGCACACCCGAATGGCTCGATGCCACGCACATGGCAGCACTGGGTTTCGCGCCCGACGACCTCGCTTCCGATCGCGGACGCCAGCGCTACACACGGCAACTGCCGCGCGAGGTCGTTCTCGTCATGGAACTTGGCGGCCCAACGTGGCAGCAGGTGCTTGCCAGGGCCCGGGAAGATGCCGGCCGCCACGCTGCGGCGGCCGCCGCCAACGTCGGCAGCAAGCAGTTCGCCGACCGTGCCAAGCGCGCCAGCGACGAACTCGCACGCGAGGAAAACGCCAGCAGTCGCCTCTTCGTTATCGACGCCGGACTCGACGCCCGGCAGTTGCGCGAGAGATATCCCGACCGCAGCCGCTTTCTGCTGCTTTACGGAACCGTGCGGCCGGCCCTGCGCGATCGCGGCAGCGACGCTGCGCAGGCGACCGGCTACGTCTCCCGCATCAGTACGGGCCGTATTCATGTGCCGCACGCCCTGCGCGGACCGCTCGAATCGGCGCGTGCGGCGGGCGAACCCGGCGGTGGGGACCGTTTCAGCGCCCAACTTCTGGTTGGCCAGCGCCTTGAACCGTGGATAGTCGAGTTGAAACCCGTCGCAAGATAGGCAGCTGATGCCGTTTCCATCTTCACCTGAAGGATCCGCCATGAAGAAGCTCGTTACGCTGGTTTTCGCCCTGTTGATTACCGGTTGCGCCTCTTATGACGGACGCGGACTCACGCCCGGTGTCAGCAGCCGCGAAGATGTCATCCAGTTGATGGGGGAACCCGCGATGCGCTGGCAGGAGCCGGGTGGCGGCCAGTTACTCGCCTTTCCGCGCGGCCCGGCTGGTTTCAACACCTACATGGTGACGATCGCCGGCAATGGTTTGATGTCAAGTCTGCAAGCTGTCCTCAACACGAAACACTTCGCCCTGATCCGCGAAGGCATGACCGAGGAACAGGTTCTCCGCATACTCGGTCCCTCGACACCGCAGTGGACGGTCTTTTTCGACCGCCGCAATGAACTGGTCTGGGAATGGCGCTTCTGCAATGCCTGGAACGAGCCTTCGCGGTTCGATGTGCTGTTCGACGGCACGACGAAGCGGGTTCGTACGACGCAGAGCTATCCTGAAAGCATGACCATGTTTGTTCCACCGCCCCCTTGCGGCAACCAGACAGAGTAAGCAACCGCAGTTTCGCGCAAATGAAGAAGGCCCCTTGCGGGGCCTTTCGTTATTGGAGGCATCGCCAATTCCGATATCGCCCTTCAGTTCAGGTCCGGATCGACGACGTAGACCGCTCCGCCATAATTGGCCTGGAGGGCATAGCCTTTTTCGCTGAGCTGATAGACGTTGATGTACGGATTGGCCGAAATCTGTACGGCCGTGGTGCCGACAGTCGTCGATGCCATCAGGTCACCACCGACCTTGTCGCCAACCTTGAACTGGTCAAGCGCTTCCTTCGACTTGAAGACGAAGATCTGGTAGAGCTCCTGATAGCCCAAGCCCGGCCCGGTTCCCGCACGCATCGATTGCATGAAGGTGTGCTTCTTCGTCTTGTTGTCGAAAATCACGCCAGGGCCTCTGGAGCCGACCAACAGCACCGCATTGATGGCGGTGACGTCAAATACACCGTAGCCGGCAGCCTGTTCAATTTCCTTGCGCACGCCCGGATTCTGGGCGTAAAGCTTGGCCAACGCCCTGTCCGCCATGTTCAGAACCTTGTCACGCTTTTCGGTGATCTGTTCCTGCGTCAGGCTTGCTCCCTGCGACATCGGGGAGTTCTGGCAGGCGCCGAGAATGCCGGCAAAGGCGGCGACAAAAAAGGAAATTTTCAGATTCATGATTACTCCGTTGTAGTGGTTCGCCCGCAATATAGCAGTAAAGTCATCCGGCACTGGGACCCGGAGCCGGGATTGTTGCTTGCATGTCATCTTTTCGCGAAATGTCAGGCAACTATCCGCAAATCTCGCTATCATGAACCGTACATTCGCACCACGATCGATTGGCCGCGTCACCGAACACTGGACAAGGTTCAACAATTAAGGAGGAGTCAAGCCCATGAGGAAGTCTGCTTTCAAGATTGCCGTCGCTGCGGCAACGACCGCGGCCAGCCTGGCCGTACCGATGGCGGCCACCGCCCAGGAATCGGCGGAGGGCTGGAAGTTCTCGCTGATGCCCTACGTCTGGCTGCCGACCATCAAGACCACCTTGAGCTTTGGTTCCGTGGCCGCTTCCCGTTTGGACAGCGAGATTTCCGTCGCGCCGAACGACTGGCTGCCACATATGGATATGGCGTTCCTGCTTGCCGGGGAAGCGCGTTACGGAAAATGGTTGATAGCCGGCGACTACCTCTATCTGAATCTGGGAAACGTCAGTAGCCATACCAACACGCACAACTTCGGTCCGGGGCCTGTGCAGATAGTGGACACCGGCTCGGACACCTCGCTGAAGACCACTATCTGGTCCATAGTGGGCGGTTATGCGGTCGTTTCCACACCGGCGGCCAGCGTGGATCTGATTGCCGGCGTCCGTTATCTGAGCTTGAAGGCCAACAGCAACTGGAGCCTGAATGCCGCGGTAACCGGGCCGAACGGCAATGCGGTCATCTTGCCGCGCTCGGGCAGTGTCAGTGAATCCGGCAACGTGACCGCCGGCATCGTTGGCGCCAAGGGGCGGGTCAAGCTTGGCGAAAGCAACTGGTTCGTTCCCTTCTACGTCGATGTCGGGGGCGGCGATTCGGTGACCACCTGGCAGGCCGCGGCGGGGATCGGCTATGCCTATTCCTGGGGCGACGTCCGGCTCGATTATCGTTACATGTCGTTTGACCGGAATGGCGACACGCTGATTCAGGGTCTCGACACGGGCGGTCTCGCCATGGGGTTGAATTTCGTGTTTTGAAGGCAGTCCGACGTTAGCCGTGTGACGTCGCCAGCGTTTGATGTTCGTCGATAGTTGGTTTTCGTAATCGGAGGCTAGGGTGATTTATCGATCAGCATTCAAAGCAGCGGGAGTGCTTGCCCTGGCGCTGGCAGTGGTTGGGCCGGTCAAGGCGCAACAGGTCACCGGCGTGCTCGGCTCGCCGAGCGCGGCGACCACGGTCAGCAACAAGCAGTTGCCGGCACCTGATCCCAAATTCGGCGGCACCATCAAGAACGACGCGCTAAACTCGAAGGCGTGGTGGGCGCCACGTATCGTGCCGCCGAAGGGCGCGCCCAATGTGCTGCTGATCATCACCGACGACGCCGGCTTCGGCGTGCCGAGCACCTTCGGCGGCGTCATCCCGACGGCGACGATGGATCGCATCGCCAACGAAGGCCTGCGCTACAACCGGGTATTCTCCACCGCGCTGTGCTCGCCGACGCGCGCCGCGCTGATCACCGGGCGCAACCACCACTCGGCGGGCTTCGGCGTCATTTCCGAGCAGTCCACGGGCTTCCCCGGCTACAACAGCATCATCGGCAAGGACAAGGCCACCATCGGCCGCATGCTGCTCGATAACGGCTACTCGACTGCGTGGTTCGGCAAGGACCACAACACGCCGGCGTTCGCGGCCAGCCAGGCCGGGCCCTTCGACCTGTGGCCGACCGGAATGGGCTTCGAGTACTTCTACGGCTTCGTCGGCGGCGACGCCAACCAGTGGCAGCCGAACCTGTTCCGCAACACGACGCAGATCTATCCGTTCGAAGGCAAGCCGGGCTGGAATCTGGTTACCGGAATGGCCGACGACGCGATCGACTACATGACGCGCATCCACCAGACCGACCCGAGCAAGCCGATCTTCATCAAGTACGCCCCTGGCGCCACGCACGCGCCGCACCACCCGACCAAGGAGTGGGTCGACAAGATCAGCGCGATGAAGCTGTTTGACGGCGGCTACGAGAAGCTGCGCGAGACGATCTTCGCGAACCAGAAGAAGCTCGGCGTGATCCCCAACGATGCGCAGCTGCCGCCGTGGCCCAATGAGGTTCTGAAGCCGTGGGACCAGTTGAGCCCGGAGGAAAAGAAGCTGTTCATCCGCCAGGTCGAGGTCTTTGCCGCCTACGCCGCCTACAACGACCACGAGATGGGGCGCGTGATCCAGGCCTTCCAGGATCTGGGCAAGCTCGACAACACGCTCGTCATCTACATCAACGGCGACAACGGGACGAGCGCCGAGGGCGGCCCGCTGGGCACGCCCAACGAAGTGGCGTTCTTCAACGGGCTGAACCAGTTGCCGGTTGACGTACAAATGAAGTTTTACGACGTCTGGGGCACCGAGCAGACCTACAACCACATGTCGGCTGGCTGGTCATGGGCCTTCGATACGCCGTTCGACTGGTTCAAGCAGAACGCCTCCCGGCTCGGTGGCATCAACCAGAACATGGTGGTGTCGTGGCCGGCACGCATCAAGGACAAGGGTGCTCTGCGCGAGCAGTTCATCCACGTCATCGACGTCGTGCCGACCATCCTCGAAGCGGCCGGCATCAAGGCGCCGGAAATGGTAGATGGCATCAAGCAGGCGCCAATCGAGGGCACGAGCTTCGCCTACACCTTCGACGCGGCCAACGCCAAGACCGCCTCGCGGCACAAGATCCAGTACTTCGAGATGATGGGCCAGTGGGCGCTCTATGACGACGGCTGGTTGCTCAGCACCAAGGTCAATCGCGCGCCGTGGGAAGCCTTCGGTGCGGCCAACACCGACCCGTTGAACAACCAGGTGTTCCAGCTCTACAACCTGAAAGAGAGTTGGAACCAGGCCGACGACATTGCCGCGAAGTACCCGCAGAAGGTCAAGGAAATGCGTCAGAAGTTTGTCGCCGAAGCGAAGAAGTACCAGGTCTTCCCGATGGATGCCTCGGTCGCGGCCCGTATCGTTGCGCCGCGCCCGAACATCACCGCCGGACGGACGGAATTCGTCTATACGCGGCCAATGGTCGGCCTGCCGCAAGGCGACTCGCCCTTCCTTCTGAACGCATCGTACACGATCACCGCCGACATCACCGTGCCGCAGGGTGGCGCCGAAGGCATGATCCTCACGTCCGGCGGACGCTTCGGGGGTTATGGCTTCTACCTGATCAAGGGCAAGCCGGTATTCCTGTGGAACCTGGTCGACCTCAAGCGCATCAAGTGGGAAGGCACCGATGCGCTCACCCCGGGCCAGCACACGCTGGAGTTCGATTTCAAGTATGACGGCCTCGGCGTCGGGACGCTGGCGTTCAACAACATGAGCGGCCTCGGCCGGCCCGGCACCGGCGTCCTGAAGGTTGACGGCAAGGTGGTGCAGACGATCACGATGGAGAAAACGCTGCCGATGATCCTGCAGTGGGACGAGAGCTTCGACATCGGTTCGGACACGCTGACCGGCGTGAACGATGCCGACTACAAGCCGCCGTTCCCGCTGACCGCCAGGCTCAACAAGCTGACGATCAAGGTCGACCGGCCGCAGTTGTCGCCCGCGGACATCCAGAAGTTGAAAGCCGCGATGACGACCAAGGATTGACTGAAGCGACATGGCTGGCGCCTTGCCGGCGCCAGCCATGCACTCAAGGAGGCTGATGTATCGATGATGAAAAAGACCGCTTTTTTGCTGTCGACCGCAGCACTCTCCATCAGCCTGATTCCGCTGCCAGCGCAGGCGCAGGTCAGGGGAGAGGCGCCCGCGGCGCAGGCCAATGGTGTCTTTTCTGTCCTGGCGGGGCGCTGGGTGCGGCCTGACGGCGGCTACGTCATCGACATCAAGGGTACCGACGCCGGCGGCAGGCTCGATGCCAGCTATGCGAATCCCAACCCGCTGCCCTTCGCCCGCGCCGAGGCGACGCGCGATGGCAAGACCACCAGGCTGTTTTTCGAACTGCGCGCTGGCGGTTACAACGGATCAACCTACACGCTGACCTACGACCCCGCGAACGACATTCTCAAGGGCGTCTATTTCCAGGCGGTGGCACAGCAGAAGTTTGACGTCTATTTCACACGAGCCAAATAGCTGGCTTGCCAGTTGCACTTTTATTTCAAGGAGAAGACCATGAAAAGGCAGTTTTGGGTAGTGGCTGCACTTGCAGCAACAACGGTTTCGGGTATCGCCCAAGCGCAATACCCGATCATGGATCGCGTCGCCAGCAAGGTGATCGAGAAGTACCAGACCTCGACCTGCCAGCAGCTATGGCAGGAAAAAGCACAAGGGCAGGGCCAGCCGAAACCGGAGATGGAACAACGCGCCATCCATGCTCTGCAGCAGGACCCGCAAATGCGTCAGGCCTTCTTCAACCAGGTCGCGGCCCCGATCGTCAACAAGATGTTCGAATGCGGGATGATTCCATGAACCTTGTGACCAGCCATTTCCTTCGCAAGACCGGCCTCGCCATGGCCCTGAGCATTCTGGCCGTGACCGGCGCCAGCGCACAGACGGCGGCAGCCGGCGCCAAACCGGCCAAGCCGGCGGTCAAGAAGCCGGCGGCGGCGGTCGACAAGCCAGCGCTGGAGGCGCGTGCGGTCGACCTGCTCAAGACCACCAGTTCCCGACTGGCGGCGGCCAAGGCGATGTCCTTCACTGCCACGGTCAGCTACGAGTATCCGAGCCGGCTCGGCCCGCCCCTCGTATTCACGTCGCGCTACGACGTTGTGATGCAGCGTCCGGAAAAGCTCCGGGTCATCAACCTGGGTGACGGCCCTGCTTCCGAGTTCTATCTCGACGGCAAGACGATGGTGGCCTTCGCGCCGGCCGAGAACCTCGTCGCCATCGCCGAGGCACCGCCGACCCTGGAGGCGGCGCTGAAAATGGCTTTTGAAAAGGCGGCGATTTACTTCCCGTTCACCGACCTGCTGCTTCCCGACCCCTACGCCGCGATCGCCAGCGGCACCAAGCTGGCGTTTTACATCGGCCCGTCCGGACTGGTTGGCGGGGTCAAGACCGACATGATTGCCTGGGCCAACGACGACGTCTTCATGCAGATGTGGGTGGGCGCCGACGACAAGCTGCCGCGCCGCATCCGCGCCGTCTTCCGCGCCGACCCGCTGCGCCTGCGCCACGACATGGAACTGTCCAACTGGCAGCTCGATCCGGCGATAGCCGCCGATGCCTTCGGCACGGCCAAGGCGAAGGACGCCCAACGTATGGACTTCGCCCACCCGGCCGCTTCCGCGCTTCCGCGGGGCGTCAAGCCCGTCGCGAAATCGCCCAAGCCCGCAAGCAAGTCCCAATGAACACGGAGGCGAAGATGAACAGATCACTACTTGGAATATCACTCCTGCTGGCCGGTGCGCTGTGTTCGTCACACGCCATGGCTTGGGCCAGCGCCAACCGCTTCGGCGGTTCGACCGAGCATAGCTACGGCTCTACCGAGCACACCAACCGCTACGGCGGAAGTTCGGAACATGCTTATGGCGAGGGCAGTGAGCATACCAACGCCTACGGCGGCAGTACGGCTCACGCTTGGGGTGGCGGCACCGAGCATACCAATACCTACGGCGGCACGACCTACGGCGCCGCCGGCTACGGTGCCGCACACACCTATCCGGGCGGGGCGACCGCATACCGGCCGCCGGTGCCGGCCTACCCGGCGTATCCGGTCTACCATCCGCCGGTCGCGGTGCCGGCTTATTCGTCGGGCTGCTACGGCTGTGCCGCGGCAGCCGGGGCGGTAGTCGGCATGGCGGCCGGGGCAGCAGTGGCTTCGGCCAATACGGCGGCAGCCACGTCAAACGCTTACGCTGCCGGCGTCGCGGCGGGTGCCGCCAGCGCGCCGCAGGGTTACGCGATGGGCGTCAACTACGCGGGGCTGCCGCCTGGGGCGTCGCCCGCGAATGTTGCGGGCGTTACGTATTACATCAGCGGCAATACCTGGTTCAAGCCGATGTACGGCGCCAACGGCGTCTATTACCGTGTGGTGCCAACTCCCTGAGAGGGCGGCCCATCCCGCTTCCCGGAGCGGGTGCAATGCAGCAACCTGAAAGTTGAATTGGAGGATGAGACTTTGAAAGCTTCAGCACTTACGGTATCCGCTGCAATTGCGGCCATAACTCTTGCATCCAGTGCTTACGCGGTGGAGTGCGTAGATGGCGTTCGTCGCGCCGGGTGCGAGACATCGAGAGGCGCTGTGGCGGTCCGCAAGCCGGTTGAGCCGGTTCCGGCACGCGGGGTTGAAGTGGCACCCGCTCGGGGGGTTGAAGTGGCCCCTGCCAAGGAGCTTCCCGCAGCCCGTGAGGCCGAGGTGCGTGTGACACCCGAATGTCGCATGGTTGACGGACGGCGCGTCTGTCGTTAAGTGGCGGCGTCGGCCAAGCCGACGCCCGTCAGTTTCGCGGTGCCCTTGTTGATTTATCTCTGGAAGAGAAGCATGTGCGTCGTGCTTCAACGGGTCCGCGAGGCCTCTGTCGCTCGCCAAGGGAACTCTCTTCGGGGTGCGGTCGACGGCTAGAACCCCAGGAGTGAGCCATGAGCCCGATCAATGTTTCAATCATCGCCTTTATTGTGGTTGTCGCGGGCGGGTTTGCCGGGAGGCTGATCCGCGTCCGCCTGCCGGACCATCATCTGGATTCCAGCACGACCGACACGATCAAAATGGGCATCGGTTTTCTGGCGACCCTGGCGGCGCTCGTCCTGGGGTTGCTGGTCTCGTCGGCGAAGTCTTCCTTCGATGCCAAGGGTGAGCTGATCCGCAATGTGGCGGTCCAGATACTGCAACTGGACGGCAATCTCCGGAGGCTTGGCCCGCCGGCCGAACCAATCAGGAATCAAGTGCTTCAACTGATTTCCGGTCAGGTTGCGCGTATGAGCGGTAGCCAGGAGCTGCTCTCGCACATGCCGCAGATCGATCCTTCCGGCGCCAGCGTCGCCGTGGGTGTCCAGCATGCGCTGGCGAGGATCAGTGCAAGCGATCCGGCGTTGAGCGGAATCGCCGGCAAGGCAGCGCAGGAGGTCGAGCAACTGGAGCAATTCCGCTATTTCGCGATCGCCAGCGGTGGCAGCGCGATCACTGTGCCGTTGCTCGTTGTCCTGCTCTTGTGGCTGGCGGGGATCGCGGCCGGATGGAACGTGATCGGCGCACCCAACCGGACGGTTCTTGGGGTCACGATGCTGTGCGCATTGTCGATGGCGTGCGCGATATTCCTGATCCTCGAGATGGATTCCCCCTTCGGTGGTCTCCTGCATGTTTCGGTGGAGCCTCTGCAGGCCGCGCTGGCCCAGTTGAAACGGTGAGCCGACCTTCACGACTTGCCGCGGAGACGAGGCAGAGGATCCGCAGGCAGTTACAAAGCCACAACAAATTGGCGCGCCGAGTGGATTGAATGGCGTCATCCGCTGCTGTACCATCAAGGCATAGTTGTAATTCCGGCAATCTCGAGGCGTTCTGGACAGGGGTTCGACTCCCCTCATCTCCACCTAAGCGTATCCGGATACGTTTAGGTGGGGATGTACCGGTTTCGACAGGGCGGGCAAAGGTGCGCAGGCAACTCGTCAGGCGATCGACGTTAATGAAGCAAATCCATAAATGCCAATGATGAGCATTTTGCTATTGCCGCCTAAAAACGGCTAGCCGGGGCTGCTGAAGCCTTGTTACCAAAGACAGCCGGTGGGGACTTCGGTCCCCATCGTCAATTCCGGACCGGCCTTCTCCCGCCGACTCAACTTTCCAGCCTGAACACGATCGGCACGATCACCGTTGCCTCGATGGCTTCGTCTCCACGTCTGGCCGGCACAAAGCGCCAGCGTGCAACGACCGCACGGGCGGCTTCGTCCAACCGCTCGAAATTGCTGCTTTTTTCGAGGTTGACCGCATCAGCCAGGCCTTCCTTGCTGACGCGAACCCTGAGCAGCACCTTGCCCTCTTCACCAAGCCGACGCGACAACGGCGGATAGGCAGGACGCGGATTGTGCAGATAGTTGGCGTCGAAGCGTGCGACGGTAACGGCAACTGACGCTGTGCTTGCGCCCGCAAGGTCTTCGGCAGCGAGAGCCGGCACGGCAATCTGCGGAGAAACCGCAAACGCCACCGGTGCAACCACGGCCCGCGCCGGAACGGCGAGGACAGGTCTGGGCGTCGGTGTGCTGCGCTCCCGACGCGCCGTTTGCGCCGTCGGCTCGGGAGCCGGCTGGCGGACTTCCGGGATGACAGGAGCCTGCTCCACCAGTCGCGCCGTGATCGGCATTGCAGCGACGTCCACCGGCTTGCCATCGACGCTGCGCAAAGGGACGAGCAAAACCAGGACGTGCACCCCGATCGCAAGCAGCAGAAACGGGCCGCAATGGCGCCATTCGGACACCTCCGGTGCTGCCTCCAGCAGAACTGGCGGCGTCATCACGAATCCGGTTTCGCGCCGAAACCGGATTTTCCGGCTGGGGTGGAAAGGTAAACCAGCTGTCAGGCGGCTAGCGTCCGGCATTCGAGCACACAGGCGGCGCAAGAATCGGCACAGGCCTTGCATTCGGCGTGCTTGTTTTCGTGCTTGCGGCATTCCTTCTCGCAGTCGGCACAAACTTCGGCGGCCAGCCGGGCAAAGCCTGGGGTATATCGTGAATCCTGGCCGGCAAGTTTCTGGAGCGCCGCGCAGACGGCAAGCAACTGATTGACCGACTGCGCACAGGCCGCCATTTCCTTGTCACCTTTGCCGAGCAGCACCAGACAATGCGCCAGGCAGGCTTCCCCGGTGACAACGCAGTCGCCGCTGGAAGCAATCAGCGCGGCGAATTTCCTTGCCGCAGCCCCGTGATGCGCATGCTCGTCATGAGCCGCGCTGGCGGCTCCGGCCATTGCCGCCAGCGCAACTACGCCGGCGCTCTTCAGGATGTCGCGTCTTTCCATGGTGGCTTCCTATCAGGTCACGTTCCGAACAGAATTATAGCGGCGGTCAACCGGCAACAAGCGCCTGATTTCAGGCGCTTGTGCTCAGAACTGCAGCGTTCCGCCGAGATAGAACGAGCGGCCCATGCCGGCCACCGACGTCCCATAGACCATCGGCCGTTCACCCAGATAGGCGCCTCCCAGCGGCAGGTAGTAGTTCTTGTCGAACAGGTTTTCGACGCCGGCATCGATGCGGAACGTGGTCCATTGATAGCTGGTACGCAGGTTCACCAGTCCATAGCCGGCGGTCTTCAGTTCATTGCGTACTTGCTGCACGTCATTCTTGGCGGCGACCAGTTGCAGTTCCAGCGTGTTCGACCAGTTGGCGAGGCGATGATCCACTGCCATCTTGGCGTTGATCGGCATCACGTGATACAGGTTATCGTTGGTATCGAGATTCTTGCCATTGACGTAGCCGAGCTGGCCGCGCAGCGAAAACTCGCCGACCGCGGTCGCTTCGCCCAGCGGCAGGCGGCCGGAGATATCAATCCCGTAGAGACGGGCGTCGTGGTTGGCGAACTGGAGATAGACGAAATTGTTGGTCGTCGTCTGATTGCCCATCGAGGCGCAGGCGCCACCAACGGACGGCGCACAGCGATTGACATCGATGTAGTCCTCGACATAAGTGTAATAGGGTGTCACGCGCAACTCGGCACTGTTGCCGGTACTGCGCCAGATAGCCGACGCATTGGCGGTATGCGCGACTTCCGGCTTGAGGTCGAGATTGCCGACATAGCCGTTGCCGTCGCCGAACCAGCCGGTCATGCGCATCGCCATCGCACCGGTGCCCCACGCATAGCGCTCATACAGGTTGGGCGAGCGGCTCTTGCGCGCGTAACCCAGTTCATAGGCGCTGGCTTCATCCGCCGTGTAGCGGAGCAGGGCGGTCAGGTCGAAGTTATTGTCGGTCCGCTTGCGGTCCTGCGCGTTAAACGCTCTGGCCGCGTTGGCATCGGGATTGGCCACACCCATCCCCATGCCGGCCATGGGAATCGGATTGCGCCAGTCGTATGGCTGGACATTGCCGGTGTTCATGGTCACGTAGTCGTAGCGGGCGCCGAGCAGGGTGGTCCATTGCTGACCCCATTTCGCTTCCCACTCGACGAAAGTGCCGAGACGCTCGCGCTTGCCATTGTTGATATTGTCGTAGGTGCCCGGGCCCATCATCATGCTGCCGGCGACCGGTGGCCACCAGTCGTCGAGATTCAGGCGGTTGTATTCGTTGCCGATGCGCAGGACGTTGCGCTCGTTCAGCGGAATTTCCGCCTTGATCGAGTAGCCGTAATTGTTTCCCTCCGTGTTCATCGGCATGTCCCCGCCCTTGTCGGACAGGAAATTCATTGCGTGGGTGATGTGCTGGTAATAGCCACGGACATCCAGAACACCCCAGTCGAAGGTTCCGAGGTAGCGCGCGTTGCCGTAAGTGCTCTCATTGCCCACCATATCCATCCGGGCATTGACGAAGCCTTGGTAAGGGATGTTCTGATGGCCGACATTGAAGACGAACAGATTGGAATCACCGCGCAGGGCGAGACTGATCGCCTGATTCTGCGCATCGTATAGCGTCGATTTGATCTCCTGTCCACCACCGGATTTGTAGTTGTCCGACTTGGAATAGGCGGCCGTCGCCGAAATGCTGAGGCTCTCGGTCGCCGCAAAGGCCGAGATGTTGCCGCCGTTGGCGCTACCGTTGCTGCGCACAAAGCCGGAAATGCTGCCGCCGAGGAGCGAATCCTGTCCAGCACCGGCAAATTTCGGCACCGTCGAATCGATCATGACTGTCCCGCCGATGCTGTCGCCGCCCGAACTGACCGGGGTAATGCCCGATTGCACCTTGATCTGCCCGACATTGCCCGGATCGATGTACGACATCGGCGGATTCATGTGATTGCCGCAAGCGGAGTGCAGGCCCATGCCGTCAATCTCGACGCGTAGCCGGTCATCGGCGAAGCTGCGAATCGCCGGCAGGCTCGACACGCCACCTCCGGCATACGAACTGAAACCCGGGACATCCTTGAGCAGCCCGGCGCTATCACTTGTATAGGGCCGCTGGCGGACAATACCATCGCCGCCGACCGTCATGCTGCCCAGCGGATACGCCAGTTCCATGCGGGTTGCGGAAACAAGCACCTCGTCCATGACCGGCGTTTGCGCCAGAGTGAAGGCCGGGCAGAAAAGGGCAGTGCCGATCGCGATGGCGATCGGGCGGTAGCGGATAGTCATGAAACCCCCTGAAGACGTTCTTGGTTCGAATTGGCGCGCAATTGTCGACGCCAGAACGCTTTGGGGGAATGTGGCATATTGCCGCGGGGTAACTTGCCCAAGCGAAAAACGGTGTCAGCGGGTGAGCGGCTTGTCCGTTTCTTGCCGTCTTCCAGCGTGGACCGCTCTTCGTCCCCAGGACATGCCATCCCCGGCAGAAGCGGGAACGAAAATGAAATCTTCCGGGGCTTTAGCTGGAAACCGGAGCGGCGTTGAGCCGTTCCAGCGCATCACGCAGTTTCGCCGGTTCATCCAGGCGCAACATACGGCGCACGGTGGGCGCGAGTTCGTTGATATCGGCCTTCAACACACGACTCTTGACCTTGAGAATCTGCGAGGGATGCATCGAGAAGATGCGCAGTCCCATGCCGAGCAGCAGACGGGTCAGCTTCGGGTCGCCAGCCATTTCCCCGCATACGGATACCGGGATCTCGACCTTCTCGGCACTGGCCAGCGTGTGGGCTATCAGCATCAGCACCGCCGGGTGCAGCGGATCGTAAAGATTGGAAACCTGCTCGTCGGTACGGTCGATAGCGAGTGTGTACTGGATCAGGTCATTGGTGCCGATCGAGAGAAAATCGAGCCGTCGCAGGAATAGCCCAACCGCCAGCGCCGCCGCTGGAATTTCGATCATTCCGCCGACTTCGATCTCTTCGTCGAATACCGCCTTTTCGCCGCGCAGGCTCGACTTGGCCATTTCGAGTGCGGCCAGGGTCTGGTCGATTTCATGAGCATGCGCCAGCATCGGAATCAGCAACTTTATCGGGCCGTACTTGGAGGCCCGCAGGATGGCGCGCAACTGGGTATGGAACATCCTTGGCTCGGCCAGCGACAGCCTGATGGCACGGCGCCCGAGCGCCGGATTGGGTTTGACACGATCGGCGGCCATGCCTTGCGGCACGATATCCTTGTCGTTGCCGAGATCGAAGGTGCGGATGGTGACCGGCCGGCCGCCCATACCCTTGACGACCTTCTTGTAAGCCTCGTACTGCTCCTCCTCGTCGGGCATGTCGCCGCGGTTAAGGAAGAGAAACTCTGTCCGGAACAGACCAATGCCTTCAGCCCCGCCTTCCAGCGCGCCCGGCACGTCACCTGGCAGCTCGATATTGGCGAACAACTGGATGTCGACCCCGTCGATCGTCTGCGACCTGGCCGTTTTCAGCCGCTTGAGCTTGGAGTTTTCCAGCGCGATCTGGTTCTTGCGGAGCTGGTACTCTTCCAGGACACGCTGATCCGGATTGACGATGACAACGCCACGCGCTCCATCGACGATCAGTTGCTCACCGTCACGAATCAGCGAGCGGGCATTCTCCATCCCCACCACCGAAGGGATGGCCAGGGCGCGTGCCAGGATCGCCGTGTGCGAGGTGGCCCCGCCGACATCGGTGATGAACGATGCGAAGCGGTGCTCCTTGAAGGTAATGACATCTGCTGGCGACAGGTCATGGGCGACGAGGATCAGTGTTTCTTCCTTGACGCCCTTGGCAAGTTTCATCACCGGCCGCCCGGTATGACCGAGCAGCTCCTTGATTACCCGCTCGACGACCTGCACGACATCGAACCGGCGCTCACGCAGGTAGGGATCGTCGAACTTTTCAAACTCCCCAACGAGCCGTTCCATCTGCTGCACCAGCGCCCACTCGGCATTGCAGCGCCGCTCGCGGATGATTGCGTGTGGCTTGTCAACCAGTTCCGGGTCGTCAAGGAACATGGTGTGAATGTCAATGAAGGCGGCCAACTCGGCCGGCGCGTTTTCGGTCGTCTCTTTCACCAACTGCAGGTCACGCTTGACGGTCTTGATCGCAGCATCGAGACGGGCAATCTCCTTGTCGACCATGCGCGGCGCAATGGTCAAGTGCGACACCTCCAGTGTCGCGTGCGACATGAGCATGGCCCGCCCGATGGCGATGCCGCCGGAGACTCCAAGGCCGTGCAGGATGAAGCTCATGCGCTCATTCCCCTTCACCGAAATGGTCAGCGATCAAGGCCAGCAGGGCATCCATCGCTTCCTGTTCGTCCGGACCGTCGGTTTCCAGCGTGACCTTCGAACCCTTGCCGGCGGCCAGCATCATCACGCCCATGATGCTCTTGGCGTTGATCCGGCGCGGCCCCTTGGCCATCCACACCTCGCTCTTGTACTTGCCGGCCAGTTGGGTGAGCTTGGCGGAAGCACGCGCATGCAATCCCAGTTTGTTGATGATTTCAGTTTCCTTGCTCAGCATAGTCAATGCTCCAGCATGTTGAAAACGCCTTCGCGACCACCGTCGCGGGCACGTTGCAGCAAAATTTCCATTCCCTTGTCACGATAGGTCAATGCACGCAGCAGCATCGGCAGATTGACGCCGGTCAGGCCCTCGACGCGTCCCGGTTTTAGGAGCTTGATCGCCAGGTTGGCGGGGCTGGCGCCGAAAATGTCGGTGAGGACCAGCACACCATCGCCGTTGTCGACCAATTCGAGCATCTGAAGGGCCAGCGGCAGCAGGTCGAGCGGGTCATCCTGGGCCGAAACACCGAGCTGGTTCACGTGGACGGGGCGTTTGTTGAGGACATGGCAGGCATTCTGCACCAGCGCCTCGCCAAAGCTGCCATGGGTAATGAGGAGTATACCGATCATGTCGGGATTCTAACCCAGAGCACCGGCAGTAGACATCGTGCAGGCGCCCGAATCCGCCGCGCCCGGCAATGCTTATAATGATCTCTGGCTCGGCAGCTTCAGGCGGTGATCGTGGCCCTTCTCGAAATCCGGAGCATCACCCGCCGCTTTGGCAAACTGGAAGCGGTGAAGAATGTGTCGCTCGACATCGAATCCGGGCAATTTTTCACCTTGCTCGGCCCCTCGGGCTGTGGCAAGACGACCATCCTACGCATGATCGCCGGCTTCGACCAGCCGGACGAAGGCGAGCTCTATCTCGACGGCCAGCCGCTGGCCGACATTCCGCCGGAAAGGCGGCCGGTGCATACGGTGTTCCAGAGCTACGCGCTGTTTCCGCATCTGACCGTGTCCGGCAACATCGCTTTCCCGCTCGAAATGGCCGGCCGCTCGCGCGACGAGATCAGGCGGCGGACCGGCGAGGCGCTCGCGCTCGTGCATCTGGAAGACAAGGGCGACGCCTTTCCGCACGAATTGTCGGGAGGCCAGAAACAGCGTGTGGCGCTGGCGCGCGGACTGGTCAACAAGCCGCGCCTGCTGCTGCTCGACGAGCCGCTCGGCGCGCTCGATGCCAAGCTGCGCGAGCGCATGCAGGGCGAACTGATCGCACTGCAGCGCGAAGTCGGAGTCACCTTCGTTTTCGTCACGCACGCCCAGCAGGAGGCTCTGGCCCTGTCGCACCGCATTGCCGTCATGAACGAAGGGCGCATCGAACAACTGGACGTTCCCGAGGCGCTTTATTGCACTCCGAAAAGCCGTTTCGTCGCCGACTTCATCGGCACCATCAACCTGATTTCGGCCGAAGTACTCGAAGCTGACCGGCACGGGCTGCGTCTGGACGCCGCTGGCCTAGGCGAGATCGCCGCGCCGCCGCTTGCGTCGGCTGTTGCCGGAATGCGCGGGGCATTGGCGGTCCGCCCGGAGCACCTCCGCATTGCGGGTCACGCCGAGCGCATCGGACTCAAGAATCATTTTTCGGGGACCGTCGGCGAGTCGCTCTATCGCGGCGACGTGACGGTGTACAAGGTCCGCCTCGACAACGGCCTGCTGCTTGAAGCGCTGGCGACCAACGCCGGGCCGGGACGGGCGCGCTTCCACGAAATCGGGGATCGTGTCAGCATCGAATGGAGGCATGATGCCGGTGTCTTCCTCGACCACTGACCGCAGCGCACGCCTGACGCGCTGGCTGGTGACGGCGCCACCGGCCGTCTTCCTCGTCATCTTTTTCCTGATCCCGGCCCTGATCATGGCCGGCGCCAGCTTCCGCGAGCCCGGCGAATTCGGCGGCCTGGCCCCTCTCGCCGAAAGCGGTCCGAGCCTCGACGCCTATCGCTTCATTCTCGACGATGTCATCTACGCGTGGATCCTCGCCAAGTCGTTCGCCATCGCCGGCCTGACCACCGTGATCTGCCTGCTGTTCGCGTATCCGCTGGCCATGCTCATCGTGCGCAGCCCGAAGCGGCAGCGCGACGTCTTCATCCTGCTGGTCATCCTGCCCTTCGCCAGCAACTTCCTGATCCGCATCTATGCCTGGATGATCATCCTCGGCCCGCTCGACCTCCTCTACAGCCCGGTTGCGGTAGTCGTCGGCATGGTCTACGTACACCTGCCGTTCATGATCCTGCCACTGTACACCAATCTCGAAAAGCACGACCCGGCGTTGCTCGAGGCGGCGCAGGATCTTGGCGCCGGGAAATGGGCTGGTTTCTGGCGGGTCACCTGGCCGCTGTCGCTGCCCGGCGTGCTGTCAGGCTCGGCGCTGGTCTTCATCCCGGTCCTCGGCATGTTCGCGGTGCCCGAACTGCTCGGCGGGACTGGCGACCTGCTGATGGGAAACCTGATCAAGGAGCAGTTCCTCGACAACCGCGACTGGCCACTCGGCGCCGCGCTGTCGATGCTGCTGACGCTGGCGGTGCTGGCCGTCGCCGGGCTTTCCGCGGCACTGACGCGCAACCGGGGGCAGACATGAAACGGGGATTCTGGCTATGGACGGCAACACTGGTGACCTACGCCTTTCTCTACCTGCCGCTCGCCGTTGTGGTTCTGTTCTCGTTCAACGACTCCGAACTGAACGCCTCCTGGGTCGGCTTCACGACGCGCTGGTACGGCAAGCTGCTGAGCGACACCGGCATGCTCCAGGCCGCCGCCAATTCACTGCTGATCGCCATCATATCAAGCACGATCGCCACCGTTCTTGGCACAATGGCTGGCATTTCGTTGCATCGCTGGCGTCCGCGCTTCCTGCCGTTCCTGGTGCTGACGCCGGTGGCGATGCCGGAAATCCTGCTCGGCGTCTCGCTGCTGCTGTTCTTCCGTCAGGTGCTCGACCTGACGCTCGGCCTCTTTTCCATCCTCGTCGCGCACATCACCTTTTCGATCGGCTTCGTCGCCATCATCGTCCGCGCCCGACTGGCCGGCATGGACGAGAGCATCTTCGAGGCGGCGCGCGACCTCGGCGCGACGCCGTGGCACACCTTCACCCGGGTGACCTTCCCGCTGATCGTGCCGGGGATCGTCGCCGGTTTCCTGATGAGCTTCACGCTGTCGATCGACGATTTCGTCATCACCTTCTTTGTCGCCGGCGTCGGCGTGACAACCCTGCCGCTGCAGATCTATTCGATGATCAAGGTCGCCGTGACCCCCGAGGTCAACGCCATTTCGACCCTGCTGATGGCGTTGACCCTGACACTGATCGCGCTCGCCTCGCGCTTCGCCCCGGATACGCTGCGGAAGGCCGCATGAAGACCGCACTTGTCGTCCTGCTGCTGGCGCTGGCCCGTCTCGCCGTGGCCGGCGACACGCTTTACCTCTACAACTGGAACAACTACATCTCCGCTGACACCGCTGCCCGCTTCGAGGTCTGGTGCGGCTGCCGGCTGCAGCAGGACTATTACTCGGACAACGAGGAAATGCTGGCCAAGCTGGAAGCCGGAGCTACGGGCTACGACCTGCTGGTGCCGACCGGCAACGCGGTGCAGACGCTGATCCGCAAGCGCGAACTGCTGGCGCTCGACCATCAGCGCCTGCCGCATCTGGCCAATCTCGATCCCGCCTTCGCCAATCCCTGGTACGACCCCGGCCAGCGCTACGCCGTTCCGTATGCGACGACGGTCACGCTGCTCGGCTACAACGCGACGCGGATTGCCGAACTCGGGCTGCCGACCGACACCTGGGCGCTCATCTTCGAGCCGGAATACCTGAGGAAGCTGAAGGGCAAGGTCACCGTCCTCAACAGCCAGCGCGAACTGATGGCGGCGGCGCTGCGCTACCTCGGCCATTCGATCGGCGACACCGACCCCGAACACTGGCAGGCGGCGCGCGATCTGATCCTCCGCGCCAAGCCGTACTGGGCAACCTTCTCCAACAGCACCTACATCAAGGATCTGGCGATCGGCAACATCTGGGTCGCCCACGGCTACTCCAACGACATGTTTCGCGCCCGCGAGGATGCCAGGGCGGCTGGCCGACCGTTCGTCATCGGCTTCGCCATCCCCAAGGAGGGGGCAGTGCTGGCGGTGGACAACTTCGTCATCCACAAGGCGGCCCGCCGCCCCGATCTCGCGCATCGCTTCATCGACTTCATGCTGCAGGGAGAAAACGCCGCCGACGTTTCCATCCTGATCGGCGCCGGCAACCCCAACCGGGCGGCATTACCTGCGATCCGTCCGGAAGTTGCCGGCGAAGCGGCCATTTTCCCGCCGCCGGAAACCCTGCGGCGCCTGGAAATGCTGCATGACCTCGAACCGAAACAGCGCCGGCTGATGTCCCGCCTGTGGACAGAAATCAAGGTGAAGTAAGCGCCCGCTTGGCGTTCAGCGTCGTGAAACCAGGAGGATGCCGAACAGCACCAGCGCAGCGCCGGCCATCTGGGCGAGTGAGATCGACTCTTCGAGCAGCCACCAGCCGAAGCCGATGGTCAGCAGCGGCCCGACCATGCCGAACAGCGAGGTGCGCCCGGCACCCAGGCTGCGGATCGCCGCGGACTGGGCAAAGACCGGGACGACGGTGGCGAACAAGGCCATCGCCAGCCCCCAGCCATAGACGGGCAGGGGCTGGATGAATGCGGTCAACGGCTGCGAAGCGGCAAAATGCAGCAGCGTGACCCCGGAGGACATCAACATCGCCAGCGCTGAAAAGCGCATGGCGCCGAGGCGGGCGATCATCGGCCCACTGCCCGAAAGGTAGAGCGCGTAGGAGACGCTGGAGGCGAAGACCAGCGCGCTGCCGATCCACACGCTTCGCGAATCGCCCTGGCCGAGATCGTGCATGAACGCGAAGCCGATGCCGATATAGCAGAGCGCCACGGCAACACCTTCACGCTTCGAGAAAGGCTTGCCCTGAAAGAGCACGCCGATCAGGATGGTCAGCGTCGGATAGGTGAACAGGATCAATCGTTCCAGCCCGGCGGAGATGAACTGCAGCCCCCAGAAGTCAAGAATGCTGGCACCGTAATAGCCGAGGCAGCCAAGCACGAACAGCCGCCCCCAGTCGCCGCCCGCCAGACTTGCTCCCGCACGCTGGTGGGCCAGCCCGACCCACAGAAACACCGGCAGCGAAAACCCCATGCGCAGGGCGAGCAGGGTGATGGCGTCGACGCCATAGGGGTAGGCCAGCTTGACGAAGATGGCCTTGAGCGAGAAACCGAGCGCCGCCAGCAGGGCCAGGCTTGCGCCGTAAGCATTCGATTTCTCCAAAGCCGTTCCCGGGGTGATCAAGGTTGGTCCAGCATCTGGTCGTGCCGGCAGCGGCTGCCCACGCTTCGATCCCGCTAGCGCTGGCGCGTCAGCACGGCGGCCTGGTCGGCCTGGGCACTGTTGAGCCAGATGCGGCCGGTCAGCGTCTTGCCGTCGGCGGAGAGACGAAGGCTGAGGTTGCCGCTGTCGATCGCGCTACCGCCGCGATCCGGGCTGGCCAGTACCTGGAGGGCGATGTCCAGTGCGGGTCCGACACCCGGTGCGTCGATGCGCCGGCCCTCGCCCCGATACATGATGGCGTTCAGCTCACCACTACCACGTTCCCGCCAGAAACGGCGGGAGTCGGCCCAGTCGGTTCGCTCGGCAATGGCGACCGGCTCGCTGGCCAGCGCCACCGTATCGCCCTGCTCGCTCAGCACCAGCATCACCTGCTCGCCTTGCCAGAGCTGTGCCTGCCAGTTCCCGGCGACGCCCTTTGTCGCCCCGCCTCGCGCGAACAACCACAACGCCACGCCGATGGCGACGAGCCCGATGGCCCAGAATATCCTGCGGAATCGGCCTTCCGTCGCAGTTGCCACGGGGGGCTGGGGCGAGGCCAGATCCTCGCCGGTGGCGGCGCGCGGCGATATGCCAAGTGCCTTCAGGTCGTCGATCAGGCGCTCGATGTCGTGTTCCCAGTCGTAGGCCCGCAGGTGCCGCCAGGTCAGCTCACCGATGCAGTCAAACGGGGACGGCAGGCTGCTCGTGTCGGGCGGTTCGTTCAAGCCGTCACAGAGAACGGGGATAACCCGGGCGCCAGCCTCCAGCGCAATCTCCAGTTCCCGGCGCACCGGATCGTCGACGTCCGCGAGCCGGGGCAGGCCATGGCTATCGACCGCCGAAATCAATTGTGGGGTCACCAGCAGCAGCAAGACTGGCCGGGCATCGAGCGCGCGGTGAATCTCGTTGCGCCAGGCGGAGCCGCCGCGCAGGTCGTCCTTGTCGAGAAACACCGCCTCGTCGCCAAATACCACTCCCAGTTCGCGGGCCAGCGCCGTGGCCTTGTCGACCCCGTCAGCGGTGCGATAGCTGATGAAGATGCGTGCGCTCATGGACGGCCCCGGTTCAAATGGAACGGAACCCAAGGTAACACGGGGCCGCGGAAGGGTCGACCCCTGTGACTCTCGCCGGCAGATGCCTTCGCCGCCTCGGCCGCCCTGCTGAAGCCTACAGCGGCCGCTTGACCGTCAACGCGCCGCGAATCTGCCCCCTGTCGTAGCCAGTGGCCTGATCGAGCGGATAGGTCTTGGCGAGCTCGGCCTTCAGGCCGGCATCGAGTCCGTCGACCGGGCCGTGGCAATTGAGGCAGACATCGCTGACCGGCAGCGCCTTCATGTAGCGGAAGACCCGCTTACCATCGATGGTGACGACCTCACTCTTCTCGAGCGTCTCCGGTTTCTCCCCGTTGCCGGCGCGGATGTCGAAATTGGCCAGTTGACGGGCTTCCCAGAGATCGGGGGTTCCCCGCTCGGCGTTGCGCGTCTTCAGGCTGACACGGCGGATATCCCAGCCCGTTTCCACGCGCTTTTCCTCGATCAGTGCCGGTGCCTGCTCCTTGCAGACCGGGATGGCCCCGGCGACGCCCTTGGCGGCCACCGCCTCCTGCATGGCATTGACCACCTTGGGAACGACCGGCAGCACCGTTTTCTTGGTGTCGGCGGTCAGGGCAGCGACATCCTGCGCCAAAGTGGGCAGGGCAACGAGCAACAGGGTGATCGGGAGGAGCGCTTTCATGACGGACTCATTGGTTGATCAGGGAACGATTATTTTATTCCAGCCCGATGGAATTTCGAGCGTTTTGTTGACGCGAGTTTCGCAGCCGGGGCTCTGCATTGCCTCGTACTCAACGTTCCCTCCCGTTTGCGCGTAGCATCCGGGGCATCCGAAACTTTGCGAGGTGTGAATATGTTGATGCTGATTGCCGGACTGGTGCTGTTTCTCGGGGTGCATTCGTCACGCGTGTTTGCGGACGACGCCCGCTCCGCTTTCATCGCCGCGCACGGCGAGAAGACATGGAAGGGCATTTACGCAGTCCTCTCCATCGTCGGCTTCGTGCTGGTGGTCTACGGCTACGGCGAGGCGCGGACCGCGCCGCTCGTGCTGTGGACTCCGCCGGTCTGGACGCGCCACGCCGCCGCGCTCCTGACCCTGCCCGCGTTCATCCTGCTCGCCGCCGCCTACGTCCCACGCAACGCCATCAAGGCCAGGCTCGGGCACCCGATGCTGCTCGGCACCAAGCTCTGGGCCGCCGCGCATCTGCTGGCGAACGGCAATGTCGCCGACGTGCTTTTGTTCGGCGGATTTCTGGTCTGGGCGACCCTGTGCTTTCGAGCCGCCAAAGGCCGTGACCGGGCCGCCGGCGCCACGTATCCCTCGGATGGCGCAACGCCCACGGTCATCGCCGTTGCAGTTGGCATCGGCGCGTGGGCGGCTTTCGCTTTCTATCTGCACTCGGCCTGGATCGGGGTACGGCCGTTCGGCTGATCCGGCAGGCAAGGGGCGCGGTCCGGCGGGGTTCCGCGGCGTTCGCGCCCGGGCTCACGACTCGTGCGGCGCCTCCGGGCGCCCTGCGTCGCCAGCCAGCGCGTGCACTCGCGCCTCGAAAGCATCGACCATGCTGGTGGCCATCGGCAAGACCAGCAACTGGATGACCGGCATCAGCAAGAATGAACGTGACTCACAGTCGAGCGTGAAGTCGACGTGGCAGCTATCCTCGCCGAGCGGTGCGAACTGCCAGCGTATATCGAAACGACAAAACGCCTGATCGTCGGAAACGACGGTGATGCCGTGTGGGCGAACGAGTTCGGTCCGCGTGCGGAAGCGATGGGTCAGCAGACCCAGAGCCAGGCTCTGCTCGGTTTCGTACGCATCTTCGACACGGTTGAAGATCCTCGCCTCGCGGATCAGCGGCACGAACTCGGGATAGCGCTCGACATCGGCGACGATGTCGAAGATCTCCTCAGCTGGCCGCGCAATGGCGCGGCTCTCGCGATGGGTTGCCATGTACTTTTGGGGACTCTTCGGAGCGTGGTGGCCGGGACGGACTATTGCAAGTTCATGCGCAGAAAAACGCGGCGTCCCCGATCGACAGATCGTGGATCAGCGAAGGTGATTTTTTCTGGAATGGATCTCGCACTGCCTCCGGTTGCTTCGTTTGTTGCGGGTGGCAGCCGGGTTGATGTGATCCAGTGCCCGGTCGGGCACCGAATCCCGCCACCAGCGAGGGCGGGAGCGCAGCGCTTCGGCAACAGCGGCGGGCGGTCGGGGCGATGGGCCATCTCGAGTGTCCTTTGCGGATTTGGGCTCAGGGATGCGAAGTCCGGCGGCATGACGGTTGGAAGTCAGAAGACACGATCATCGACCGCTTGACTCAAGCATGCCTCAGAAAATGGTGTCAGACCACCTTTTTTCAGACCCCATTCTCCAGTGGGCTGCCAGAAGGGGAGCGGCTGGGCGTCAACCCTCGCTCAGCGTCTCCCCCCAAGGATCGCCGGGAACAGACGACGACTTTTCTGTATCCGCCCGATCGGCCAGTCAAGGCCAATTGCAGCAGCAGCATGACAAGCATAGTATTCACGCACTATGTCCTCCACCTTTCTTGCCGCCTTGTCTTCGCGCCTGCTGCGGGCATTCGCCATGGCGCTGGTGTGTGTCGCACTGGTCACCGCTGCCACTGCCAAGGGACAGCGCATAGCCCTGGTGATCGGCAACGGCAATTACCAGCAGCCTGACCTGCCGAAACTGGCGAACCCGACCAACGACGCCGAAGACATCGCCAGGGCGCTGCGCGGTTTCGGCTTTGAAGTCATCGAGCGCAAGAACCAGACGCTCGAAGAAATGAACCAGGCCATCGCCGAGTTCGGCAGCAAGATCGGCGGCAGTGAAGCCGCGCTCTTCTACTATGCCGGGCACGGCATTCAGGTCAAGAACCAGAACTACCTGATCCCGGTCAATGCCCGGATCGAAAGCGAAGCCTCGGTACCGTATCAGGGCATCAACCTCAATCAGGTTCTCGACGAGATGGACAACGGCAAGAGCGGCGCCAACATCGTGATGCTCGATGCCTGCCGCAACAATCCGATCACCGGCAAATTTCGCTCCGGCCAGTCGCGCGGGCTGGCCAGCCCGGGCAGCGCGCCGAAGGGGACCGTGATTGTCTATGCCACCGACCCCGGCAACGTCGCCTCCGACGGTATCGGGCGCAACGGGTTATTCACGGCCGGGCTGCTGAGCGCCTTCAAGGGCAAGGACCTGACCCTGGACGGCGTCCTGACGACCGCCAGCGCCGAGGTCGAAAAGGCCAGCGGGCAAACCCAGACACCCTACGTCAACGGTCCGAAGACGCTGCAGAAGAACTTCCATTTTCAGGTCACCATCGAGCCGGGTCGCGGTGAAATCGAGAAGACCTTCTGGACCAGCATCGAGCGCAGCAACGATACCGCGGACTTCGAAGCCTACCTGCAAAAATACCCGAACGGCAGCTACAAGGCGCTGGCCGAAAACCGGCTGAAAAAACTCAAGGCCGACCAGCGGGCACCTGGGTCCCCTTCATCCACTGCACCGCCCGCCTCGTCCGCGACGGCGCCATCCACGGCCTTCGACGGGCGCTGGGCGGTCACGCTCATCTGCGAGGATGTTGGCGAGGGCGGCAAGGTGGCCAAGGGCTACACCTACAACTTTTTCAGCGACGTCAAGGAAGGGCGGCTGACAGCGCAAAAAGGGGAACCCGGGACGGCAGGGTTCCTGGCCATGGTCGGCGTCATCAAGGCGGACGGAGCGGCCGAGATCAACGCCAACGGCCTCACCTCAAACCCGGACTATGCGGTGGGCCACGCCCGCCCAAGCTCGCCGTACTCGTACCGCATGCGCGGCACTTTCACGCCGGCGAGCGGCAAGGCCACGCGGATCGAACTCAGGCCCTGCGAAGCGACATTTTTCAAAAACTGACCTGTTGCCTGCGCTGTACCGACGACCGCTTCCTGGCCCACGGAAAGGGATTGGAGGCGAACAGACGCAGAGAATCTTCAAGCCGGGCGGCTTCTGCGTGAAGTTGAAATCAGGACCGCGCCGTGGTCTGCGAGACAGCGATCGATACCAGCCCAAGGTTTGTCGCGATGGGCTGCAATCAATTTGAGTCTGGCCTTTTTTCACTGCCCTTTCTATTCGCCGCAGGATCTCATTTAAGGTCGCGCCAGACCGGAAGTATTGCTATCCTGAAAGTCAAGGAGGAGCGCAGTCATGAAAGGCATTTTCATCAGCTACCGCCGCCAGGACAGTCAAAGTGCCGCCGGGCGGCTGACCGACCACCTTCGGGAACAACTGCGTGGCGCGACGATCTTTCGCGATATCGAGACGATCGAACCGGGTGTCGATTTCGTCGAAGCGATTGATCGGGCGTTGCAGGGCTGCGGCATCCTGCTCGCGGTCATCGGGCCACGCTGGGCGAGTCTGTCGGATGCCAGCGGTCAGCGTCGTGTGGATGACCCCAACGACTATACCCGCCTGGAAATCGCAACGGCGCTGAAGTGCAGTGATGTGCGGGTGATCCCGGTGCTGGTCGAAGGTGCCGAGATGCCCGGCAGCGACCAACTGCCCGATGACCTCAAGACACTGGCCCGGCGCAACGCCATCGAGCTGACCGACAAACGCTGGGAATTCGACGTCTCCAAGCTGGTCGAAACGCTCAACAAGGCACTCGGCATGGAGCCTGCGCCGAAGCCGGCGCCGCAGCCACCAAATCCGGCGCCTCCAGCGCCAGCGCCCCCCTCTCCCTCCTCCTCCGGGGTTTGGAAGAAGTGGGCTTGGGGCATCGGTGTGCTGGTCATCCTCGGTGCCATCTACAACGCCGAAGAAAACACGAAAGAAGTCGCGCTGCCGGTAGTTCCCGGCCCCGCTCCTCAATATGGCACACCCCAGCAGCCGAGCGTCGCCCAGTCTTCCCTGACGGGGATCTGGCAGGACGGTGAGGGCGGAAGGTATCGAATGCTGCAACAAGGGGGGCGGGTCGCCTTGCAAGGCGCAAGCGCCCACGGTGCAGTAACCGGCTCTGGCATATTGCAGGGCAACCAGCTGGGCTTTACCTACACGGTAAATGGCGCCCCTTATCAGGCGGCATTGCAGGTCAGTCCGGATGGCTTGATGTTGCAGGGTCAGTACCGCAACCCGCTTACCGGTGAGAGCGGGCTGGTCGCCCTGCAACGCATTCAGTAAGGTTCCAGAGGATCTGCATGTGATTTGGAAAAATCGGGACCAGACCGAAGGCTGGTCACTCGTCGTAGCCATGAAATGAAGATACGGGCGCGGCCGGCAACTACAAATGGCTGAATAGATTGAGAACGGGCGGCTGGCGCCGCCATGGAATCGTTCGCGCGCTTGACTTGGGCCGGCTAATGGGTGTCCCCGATAACCGCTGCAAACCCGGACTATGCGGTGGGCCACGCCCGCCCAAGCTCGCCGTACTCGTACCGCATGCGCGGCACGTTCACACCGACGAGCGGCAAGGCCAACCGAATCGAACTCCGGCCCTGCGAAGCGACGTTCTTCAAGAACTGACCTGTTGCCTGCGCTGTACCGACGCCCGCTTCTTGTCCCACGGAAAGCGACTGCAGGCGAAGCTCCGCAGAGGGCGTTCAAACCGGGCAACTTCTGCGTGGTCTGCGAGACAGCGATCGACACCAGCCCGAGGACTATCGCGTGGGCCGCAATCAATTTGAGCCTGGCCCTTTTTCAATGCACGAGTTGATCGAGTTTGTCCGGTGTTCCATTCCACTGGTCGGCGTCGGCAAGGGGTTCCCGACGGACGGCAATCACAGGCCAAACTTTTGCCAACGTGGCGTTCAGCACGATAAATTTACGCTGACCATCCGGCACATCATCCTCAGCAAAGATGGCCTCTGCGGGGCACTCGGGCACGCAAAGCGCGCAATCAATGCACTCGTCCGGGTCGATCGCGAGAAAGTTGGCACCCTCGTGAAAACAGTCCACGGGGCAGACTTCCACGCAGTCCGTGAATTTGCACTTGATGCAGTTCTCAGTAACAACGTAGGCCATTTTTCGCTTCGGATGGTTGGAAAAGAACTTAATCAACGGGGCCAGGCTCGACAAACAGCTGTTGCCCAACGACATGGGCAATAGGGAGCAACGCAATCAGACGACGGCTAACCGCTCAACGGTATCAGGAAATTTTTCAACCAGGCAGATCAGCAGCGCGGCCTGAACATTGGGCTTGGCTCGTCGCTGCTCCCAGTTCTCCAGGGCACGCGGGTTGGTGCGCAGATAGCTCGCGAAAACCGGTCGTGACAAATGCAGGCGCTCCCGCAAGGCGCTCAGTTCCTCCGCAGTGACTTCAGGCGCCGGTTGCATGTCCATCTCGTGCGTACGCAACGTCTGCTTGCCGGCACGCTCATCGGCCAGCGCTTCAAAGCCCTCGGCAGTTTCGGCAAAAACGTTCCGCCTTTTCATCCTCTGCCCTTCAGTTCCGCGATCAAGATCCCCTCGAACGCGCTCATTCCAGACAAGCGCCGACGATCAACGCCGCCCGCCAAGTATCGACCCCAGCACCCCGCGCAGGATCTGGTTGCCGATCCCGCGGCCGACGCTGCTGGCCATTCCGCGCGCGGCGCTCTTGGCGGCGGCTTCGACGACGCCCTCGCGATGGCCGCCACGCGGTCCGGTGCTGCCGCCAAGGATTTCGCCGAGACTGCCGAAGATGCCGCCGCCGGAGGCTTCCTGCGGCGCCGGGGCGCTCTGCCGCGGTTGCGGGGCCGGGCGTGGCTGCGGCTGCGCCTGCTGGCCGGCGTGGTTGCCCCAGTCGTTGGCATCCGGTGTGGCACGACCAGCCGGCGGAGCCGGGATCGCGCCGGGGGCGGGGCCGGCGGCGGCGGGCTTGCCGCGCAGCAATTCGTAGGCCGATTCGCGGTCGACCGTCTCGCCGTACGTGGCGAGCAGTGGCGACGCCTGGATCATCGCCTGACGCTCGGCTGCGGTCAGCGGACCGAGGCGCGAGGCGGGCGGGAAGATCATGCTGCGGTCGACGACGTTGGGACGGCCTTTTTCATCGAGGAAGGAAACCAGCGCTTCGCCGACCCCGAGTTCGGTGATGGCGGTGGCGGCGTCGAACTTCGGGTTGGCGCGCATCGTCTGTGCCGCCGACTGGACGGCCTTCTGGTCGCGCGGGGTGAAGGCGCGCAGCGCGTGCTGGACCCGGTTGCCGAGCTGGCCGAGGATCTTCTCCGGGACGTCGAGCGGGTTCTGGGTGACGAAGAAGACGCCGACGCCCTTGGAGCGGATCAGACGGACGACCTGTTCGACCTTGTCGGTCAGCGCCTGCGGGGCATCGGTGAACAGCAGGTGGGCCTCGTCAAAAAAGAACACCAACTTGGGCTTGTCGAGGTCGCCGGCTTCGGGCAGTTGCTCGAACAGTTCGGCGAGCAGCCAGAGCAGGAAGGTCGAGTAGAGCGCCGGCGACTGAACCAGTTTTTCGGCGGCGAGCACGTTGATGACGCCGCGGCCGTTGCCATCGACCTTCATCAGGTCGTGGATGTCGAGCATCGGCTCGCCGAAGAAGACGTCGCCGCCTTGCTCTTCCAGCGTCAGCAGGCCGCGCTGGATGGCACCGATCGACGCCGGGGCGACGTTGCCATACTCAGTGGTGAAGTTCTTGGCGTTGTCGCCGACGTGCTGGACCATGGCGCGCAAGTCCTTGAGGTCGAGCAGCAACAGGCCCTGGTCGTCGGCGATCTTGAACACCAGTTGCAGCACGCCGGTCTGCGTGTCGTTGAGGTTGAGCAGGCGGGCGAGCAGCAACGGGCCCATGTCGGAAATCGTCGCGCGCACCGGAACGCCGTTCTCGCCGAAGACGTCCCAGAAGGCGACCGGATTGGCATACGGAGCGAAGCCTTCGAGGCCGAGGTCCTTCAGGCGCGCCTCCAGTTTCGGCGTGACAACGCCGGCGGCGCCCATGCCGGAGAGGTCACCCTTGACGTCGGCCATGAACACCGGCACGCCGGCGTAGGAGAGGCGTTCCGCCATCGACTGCAAAGTCACCGTCTTGCCGGTACCGGTGGCGCCGGTGATCAGGCCATGGCGGTTGGCCATCTGCGGCAGCAGGGCGGGGTAACCGTCTTCGGACTTGGCGAGGTAGAGGGGTTCGGACATGGCGGCTGACTCCAGCGTGATAAAATGCTTCGATTCTATCAATGCTCTGGACTTCTCGAGGTAATCCATGGCCGGACATTCCAAATGGGCCAATATCCAGCACCGCAAGGGCCGGCAGGATGAAAAGCGCGGCGCCGCCTTCTCGCGGATGGCCAAGGAAATCACCGTCGCCGCGAAGATGGGCGGTGGCGATGCCGGCTTCAACCCGCGCCTGCGCCTGGCGGTCGACAAGGCCAAGGGTGTCAATATGCCCAAGGACAAGATCGACAACGCGATCAAGAAGGGCACCGGTGAACTCGAGGGCGTCGAATACGTCGAGGTGCGCTACGAAGGCTACGGCATCGGCGGCGCGGCGATCATGGTGGACTGCGTAACCGACAACAAGGTGCGCACGGTGGCCGACGTCCGCCACGCCTTCTCCAAGTACGGCGGCAACCTCGGCACCGACGGCTGCGTCGCCTTCCAGTTCAAGCACTGCGGCCAGATGATCTTCGCCCCCGGCACCGACGAAGCGGCGCTGATGGATGCGGCCATCGAAGCTGGCGCCGAGGACGTGGCGAGCAATGAAGACGGCTCGATCGAAGTCATCACTGCGGCGAACGACTTCATGGCGGTCAAGGACGCACTGGAAGCCGCCGGCTTCAAGCCGGAGTTCGGCGAGGTCACAATGAAGCCGGAAGGCGAAACCGTTCTCGCCGGCGACGACGCCGTGCGCATGCAGAAACTGCTCGACGCGCTGGAGAACCTCGACGACGTCCAGGAGATCTACACCACGGCAGTCCTCGATGAATAGGCGCGGTGCGCCTTCACGAGCCGCCGTCAGTGGAACTCGTGCCTTGTCCGTTCTGGTTCTTGCCGCGCTGAGCCTGACCGCGTCGGCCGCCACCTTTGTCTGTCCTGACTTGTCCGCGGCCGCCCAGGTGAATGCCTGTCCGCTGGAAGAAGAGCTCAGATTCACCTATAACGGGTTCTGTAGCGATACGGCCAAGGCCTATGCCAATCAGACAGATTCGTGCATCCGTTACGAAGACTATCGCGCGATGAAGAATGTCGCGCTGTGGGAATCCGCGGATGGCACCTTCGACGGCTACATCTCGTGTGATCTGCCGCCCGGCCAGGTCAAGGCGCTGATGCCGGCCGGGATGACGCTGGAAAAGCAGGGCAAGCTGACCAAGCTGGTTTGCAGCTACGGCAATAGCATTCGACTGACCCACCGCACCAGGGCGAACTGCATGGTCGCCAACGCGCAGGCCACTTGCGACTGACGCCAGCGGCGCGCGCATCCGGCCCGCTCTGATGCAGCGCCTCTACCCCTTCCTGTTCGTCTTCCTGTGGAGCACCGGCTTCATCGGCGCCAAGTTCGGACTGCCGTATGCCGAGCCGCTGTCCTTTCTGCTGACCCGTTACGGCTTCGTCATCGCCCTGATGACGGTCATCGCGCTGGCAACCCGCGCGCCATGGCCGCAGGAACCAGTTCAATGGCTGCATATCGCGGTTTCCGGACTCCTCGTGCATGCGGTCTATCTCGGCGGCGTCTTCGTCGCGATCAAGCACGGGCTGCCGGCGGGCGTCACCGCGCTGGTGGTCGGCATGCAGCCCCTGCTGACTGCCTTCGGCGCCGGCTGGCTGCTCGGCGAATCGGTCAGCAGATGGCAGTGGGCCGGACTCGCGCTCGGCTTCGTCGGCGTCGGTCTGGTCGTTTCCGGGAAATTCGGCGACGGCGCGGCACTCGGGCCGATGCTGATTCCGGCGCTCGTCGCGCTGCTCGGCATCACCGCCGGCACGCTCTATCAGAAGCGCTTCTGCGCGCAGTTTGATCTGCGCACCGGTTCGGTGATTCAATTCGTACCGACGGCGATCGTGACGGCGATCGCCATCGCCTTGTTCGAGGATTTCCACATCGAATGGACGCCCGATTTCATCTTCGCCCTCGGCTGGCTGGTGCTGGTACTCTCGCTCGGCGCCATCAGCCTGCTCAATCTGCTGATCCGCGGCGGTAGCGCGGTCAATGTGGCCAGCCTGTTCTATCTGACGCCCATCTCCACGGCGGTGATCGCCTGGGCGATTTTTGGCGAAAAACTGACGTTGACCGCAACCGCCGGCATGTTGCTGGCGGTCAGCGGCGTCTATCTGGTGGCCCGCGCGAAATGAGCGCGCTGCGCATCGTCGGCATCGACCCAGGGTTACGGGTGACCGGCTTCGGGGTCATCGAGCGGCATGGCAGCGAATTGATCTACGTGGCCAGCGGCTGCATCAAGTCGAACGACAAGCAATCGCTGCCGGAACGGATCAGGACGCTGTTCGCCGGCCTCAGCGAGGTCATCACCACCTACGAGCCGGATCAGGCGGCTGTGGAAAAGGTGTTCGTGAACGTCAATCCGCAATCGACGCTGCTGCTCGGCCAGGCCCGCGGCGCGGCGCTCAGCGCGCTGGTTCATGCCGGGCTGCCGGTGGCCGAATACACCGCGCTCCAGGTCAAGCAGGCGGTGGTCGGGCAGGGCAAGGCGGCCAAGGAACAGGTGCAGCACATGGTGATCCGGCTGCTCGAACTCCCCGGCGCGCCGAATGCCGACGCCGCCGACGCGCTGGCCTGCGCGATTTGCCATGCCCACGGTGGGCAGGGGCTGGGCGCCCTGGCGACGGCCGGCTATCGCATTCGCGGCGGACGGCTGATAGGATGAGAGGCTGTGTGAAAATACAGTATCCCGCCGCGAGAAGGATTGCGCTGAAATGATTGGACGACTGACCGGCCTGCTGGCCGAAAAGAATCCCCCGCAGATCGTGCTCGACGTCAACGGCGTCGGCTACGAGATCGATGTGCCGATGAGCAGTTTCTACAACCTGCCGGCCAGCGGCGAGAAGGTCACGCTGCTCACGCACTTCCTGGTGCGCGAGGATGGCCAGTTTCTTTACGGTTTCCTGACCGAGGCCGAGCGCTTCGCCTTCCGCCAGTTGCTCAAGATCTCCGGCATCGGGGCGCGGATGGCGCTGGCGGTGCTCTCCGGACTTTCCGTCGGCGACCTGGCGGCAGCCGTGGCGCAGCAGGAAGCCGGGCGCCTGATCAGGATTCCCGGCATCGGCCCCCGGACGGCCCAGCGCCTGCTGCTGGAACTGAAGGGCAAGCTCGCCGAGACAACCGGCGCCACGCTGAGCGCTCCGGTCAACGCCGCCCGCCAAGACATCCTGAACGCGCTGCTGGCCCTCGGTTACAACGAGCGCGAAGCCGCCTCCGCGCTCAAGCAGTTGCCGCCCGATGCCGGCACCTCGGACGGTATCCGGCAAGCGCTCAAGCTGCTCTCGAAAGTCTAGGACATGGTCGACGAGGACAACCCCAAACGGCTGGCGCAGATCGCCCTCGTCGCGCTGCTGATCATCGGCTGCATCGCCGTTCTGCTGCCGATCATCGGCGCCATCCTGTTTGCGTTCGTGCTGTGGATCTGCACCTGGCCGGTTTATGCAGACCAACTGCTGCCACGCCTCGGCGGGCGCAAGACGCTGGGCGCCGCCCTGATGACGCTACTGCTGGTGCTTTTTATGCTGGTGCCGATGATCTTCCTGGTTGGTAGCCTGGCCAGCAGCGCAGGCGGCCTTATGGACGAGATTCGTCCGCGCATCGAACAAGGTTTGCCGGCAAATGCACCGTTCATTCTGAGCGGCCTGCCGATCATCGGTAGCGAGATCCAGGCCAGTTGGGAGAACATTGCGAGCAACCGGGCGGAACTCAACGCTGCGCTCAAACAGCTGATTGAACCGACCCAGCGCCTGGCGCTGGCGACCGGCAAGATCGCCGGCAACGGCCTGCTGCAACTGGCGCTGGTGCTGTTTGTCATGTTCTTCCTCTATCGCGACGGCGAGGAGTTTTCCCATGCGCTCTATGTCGGCGCCCGCAAGCTCGGCGGCGATCTCGGGGAGGAACTGGTCGAGCGTGCGCGTATCACCGTCATCGGTGTCATGCTCGGCATCGTCGGCACAGCGGCTGCGCAGGGTGCCGTTGCGATGATCGGCTTCCTGATTGCCGGCGTGCCGGCACCGGTGCTGCTCGGTTTCGCCATCTTCTTCCTGTCGATGATTCCGATCGGCCCGCCACTGATCTGGGGCACTGCCGCCGCCTGGCTCTACGACCAGGGTGAAACCGCCTGGGCGGTGTTTCTGGTGCTCTACGGCTTGTTCGTCATCAGCAGTATCGACAACTTCCTGAAACCTTTCCTGATGGCGCGCGGCGCTGGCGTTTCCGTCCTGCTCATTGCCCTCGGCGTCATCGGCGGCATCCTCGTCTTCGGTTTCATCGGTATCTTTCTCGGCCCGGTGCTGCTGGCACTCGGTCACATGCTTTTTGCCCGCTGGACTCATGAGGAACAATCCGCATGATTGAAACCGACAAACTGGCCGCCCCCCAAGGAGGCTTGAGCCCGAGGCCCCCTAGCCTGCGGGGCGTCGAACGCCTGATCGCGCCGCAGGCGAAATCGGCGCAGGAGGAGGCGATCGAACGCGCCCTGCGCCCCAAGCGGCTGGCCGACTACACCGGTCAGGTCAAGATCCGCGAGCAACTCCAAATCTTCATCCAGGCCGCCCGCCAGCGCAGCGAATCGCTCGACCACGTGCTGCTCTTCGGCCCGCCGGGGCTGGGCAAGACGACGCTGGCCCACATCATCGCCCACGAGATGGGAGTCAACCTGCGCTCGACCTCGGGTCCGGTGCTCGAACGCGCCGGCGACCTCGCGGCAATCCTGACCAACCTCGAACCGCACGACGTGCTGTTCATCGACGAGATCCACCGCCTCTCGCCAGTCGTCGAGGAAATCCTCTACCCGGCGCTCGAAGATTTCCAGATCGACATCATGATCGGCGAAGGGCCGGCGGCGCGCTCGGTCAAGCTCGACCTGCCGCCGTTCACACTGGTCGGCGCCACCACGCGCGCCGGCATGCTGACCAATCCGCTGCGCGACCGCTTCGGCATCGTCGCCCGCCTCGAGTTCTACACCGCCGAGGAACTGCAAAGCATCGTCGGCCGCTCGGCGACGCTGCTCAACGCGCCGCTCGACCCGGAAGGCGCGCTGGAAATCGCCCGGCGCTCACGTGGCACGCCACGGATTGCCAACCGCCTGCTGCGCCGCGTCCGCGATTACGCCGAGGTCAAGGCCGACGGCAACATCACCCGAACCGTCGCCGATGCCGCGCTGGTCATGCTCGATGTCGATTCTGCCGGCCTCGACATCATGGACCGCAAGCTGCTGTCGGCAGTGATCGACAAGTTCGGCGGCGGCCCGGTGGGCGTCGACAACCTCGCCGCCGCCATCGGTGAAGCGCGCGACACGATCGAGGACGTCCTCGAACCCTATCTCATCCAGCAGGGCTACCTGCAGCGCACCCTGCGCGGCCGCATCGCGACGCCGGCCGTGTACCGGCACCTTGGTCTGGCCGAACCGGCAAGCGCGGTAGTGCGCGACCTGCTTTCGGAGGAATAAGGCGGTTGGAGGTTGGGGGGGTCACACTCCGCCTTCTTCTTGATTGCCGACCCGATGACACTACCCGATCACCCCGCGGCGAGACGCATTCACGTATCGCCGGACACAGTTGCGGCCTTCACCCGGCAATTTCTCTTCTACCGCCCGATCGGGGCATTGTGGGTGCTCCTGTGCCTCGCGTCGCTGGTCCTGCCATGAAATTTCCCGTGGTCGGGCAATCGCCATAATTGGCATGGAAACAAACCGTTACAAACGACTCTTGCGAAGTCAGGTAAAATTGCGCGATGAAACATGAGCAGAAGCCCAACGCCTTCGCCATCCCCGTCCGCGTCTATTACGAGGATACCGATGCCGGCGGGGTCGTCTACTACGCCAATTACCTGAAATTCTTCGAGCGCTGCCGTACCGAGTGGATGCGCGAGATCGGTCACGACCAGTCGCAACTGGCCGCGGAGGCGGGCATCGTTTTCGTCGCGCGCAAGGCGAGTTGTGAATACCTGAAGCCGGCACGCCTCGACGACCTGCTACTGGTCAGCCTCGAAGTCGAAAGGCTGACTCGGGTGCGCGTCGTCTTCCGCCAGCACGTCCGCCGCGGCGACGACGAGCTGGTTAGCGGCGTCGTCGAGATCGCCTGCGTCGACGCCGTCAAGATGACGCCGGCTCCCATCCCTGAATTCCTGCACAGAAAACTGGAAGCACTGCAATGAACGTTACCCAGGATCTCTCCATCCTTCATCTGATCCTCAATGCCAGTGCGGTCGTGCAGGCGGTCATGTTCCTGCTCGTTGGCGTCTCCTTCATGTCGTGGTACTACATCTTCATGAAGTGGTATGCGGTCAAGCAGGCGCGTGCCAAAACCGAAACCTTCGAGCGCGATTTCTGGTCGGGCGGCGACCTCAACAATCTCTACAACAGCGCGGTCAACGACCGCCACCACGCCGGTTCGATGGAACGGATCTTCGAGGCCGGTTTCCGTGAATTCGCCAAGCTCAAGGGGCAGACGAACCTCGATCCGAAGGATGTCATCGACGGCGCGCGCCGCGCCATGCGCGCCACCTTCCAGCGCGAGATGGATGCGCTGGAAGCACATCTGGCCTTCCTCGCCTCGGTCGGGTCGGTTTCCCCCTATATCGGCCTTTTCGGAACTGTCTGGGGCATCATGCATTCATTCCGCGGCCTCGCCAATGTCGGCCAGGCGACGCTTTCCGCCGTTGCCCCGGGCATCGCCGAGGCGCTCGTCGCCACCGCCATCGGCCTCTTCGCGGCGATTCCGGCAGTGCTCGCCTACAACCGCTTCGCCCACGACATTGACCGCCTGGCGACCCGCTACGAGTCGTTCATGGAAGAATTCTCCAACATCCTGCAACGACAGATGCGTTAAGCCATGCGCCAGCGTCGCCTGAAGAACGAAATCAACGTCGTCCCCTATATCGACGTCATGCTGGTGCTGCTCGTCATCTTCATGGTGACGGCGCCGATGATGACGACGTCCACCATCGACGTGCCTTCGGTCGGCAAGGCCAACGCCGTGCCGCAGGCTCCGCTGGAAGTGGCGATCAAGGCCGACCAGAGCATGACGTTGCTCGACCGCTCTGGAAATGGCAGGGAAATCCGAGTCGACCGCAGCGAACTGAAAGCGCGCATCCTGTCAGCGCAGCAGAAAAATCCCGAGCAACCAGTACTGATCGCCGGTGACAAGAATGTCAAGTACGAAGCGGTGTTGTCCGTAATGGATGAGCTGCAGCGTGCCCAGGTAAAGAAAATCGGCCTTCTGGTGCAAACCACCGGCAAATGATTCTCGAACGACCCGAAGAGCCCGGCCGGAAATACGCACTGACATTCACCATTCTGGTGCACGTCGGTCTGCTGGCTTTCCTGTTCTTCGGCGTGCAGTGGAAGCGCAGCCAGCCGGACGTGGTCGAGGTCGAACTGTTTTCGAGTCGCCCGACACCAGCCGCCCTGGCAGCCCCGCCGCCCCCGCCGGAAGTGAAGCCAGAACCCAAACCCGAACCGAAGCCCGAGCCAAAGCCGGTGCCCAAAATCGAGCCGCCACCACCAAAGAAGGCGGATATCGCCATCAAGGAAGAGAAAAAGCCGCCCAAACCCGAGCCGAAGAAGCCGGAACCCGAACCAAAGAAGCCGGAGCCCAAGCCGGAGCCAAAGAAACCCGAGGTCAAACCTGAACCGAAGAAACCGGAGGCCAAACCCGAAGTGAAAGCGGAGCCCAAGGCACCCGATTTCAGCAAGGAACTGGCGAGCGAAACTGCGCAACTGAAGAGCCGTCCGAATACCAGTGCACAGCGGATGGCCAGCGCCGCCGGTGCCGAGGCGGCGCAGCGGGCCGCGGCCAGCAAGCAGGGGTTGAAGGACTACGAGGCAAAGATTCGCGGCAAGATTCGCGGCAACGTCGTCTTGCCACCAAATATTCAGGACAATCCGGAAGCCATTTTTTCCATCGAGCAGCTACCCACCGGCGAAATACTGAACGTCAAGCTGCAACGTTCGAGCGGCAACCCCGGGCTGGATTCGGCCATCGAACGCGCCATCCTCAAATCATCGCCACTACCGAAGCCCGATGATCCTGCGCTGTTTCAGCGGGACCTGAAAATCAAGTACAGACCGTTTGAAGAGTAAAATCACGCGAATCCATGACGAAAATGAGTCCCATGCCCAAGATTTTCCAAAGAATCCTTCTTGTCCTGTCGCTGCTGGTCGCGACGCTGGTCCACTCGCAGCTTTCCATCGAAATCACCGGCGCCGGCGCCAACCGGATCCCGGTGGCAATCGCCAACTTCGCCGGCGATCCCGCCGCCGCCCAGGTAGTCACCGCAACGGTACGCGCCGACCTCGAACGCAGCGGCCTGTTCAAGCTGGTCGACCCGGCCAGCACGACGCTCGACGAAAATGCGCAGATCAACTACGGGGACTGGAAAGGGCGCGGCGCCGACGCGCTGGCCGCGGGCAGCCTGGCGCGCGGTGCAGATGGCCGCATGGAAGCGCGCTTCCGCCTTTACGACACGCAGAAGCAGGTGGCGCTTGGGGGCGCCGTCTTCGTGACCGGCAACGACCAGTTGCGTGCCGCCGGGCACCGGATCGCCGACTACATCTACGAAAAGCTGACCGGCGAGAAGGGTGTCTTCTCGACACGAATCGCCTATGTCGTCAAGTCCGGCGCCCAGTTCCGCCTGCAGATCGCCGATGCCGACGGGCAGGGCGCAGCGACGGCTCTGACTTCCAACGAGCCGATCATTTCACCGGTCTGGTCACCGGATGGCGGCAAGCTGGCCTATGTCTCGTTCGAGAAGAAGAAGCCGGTTATCTACGTCCATTCTCTGGCTTCCGGACAGCGTCAGGTGGTCGCCAACTTCAAGGGCTCGAACTCGGCTCCAACGTGGTCACCGGATGGCCGCCGCCTGGCGATCGTGCTCTCCAAGGACGGCAATTCGCAGATCTACGCAGTCAGTGCCGACGGCAGCGGAGTCCAGCGCCTGTCCCAGTCGGCCGGCATCGATACCGAGCCGCGCTATTCGCCGGATGGCGGCAGCATCTACTTCACCTCGGATCGCGGTGGCAGTCCGCAGATCTACCGGATGGGCGCCAGTGGCGGCGATGCCCAGCGCGTCAGCTTCGAAGGCAGCTACAACGTTTCGCCGCGGCCATCGCCCGACGGCAAGAGCCTGGCCTTCATCAGCCGACGCGACGGCCGCTTCCAGCTTGCCGTGATGGACCTTGCCAGCCGTCAGGTTCAGGTCCTCAGCGATTCCCACAAGGACGAATCTCCGAGCTTCGCCCCAAATAGCCGCATGATCCTGATCGCCACCGAAATTGGCGGTCGCGGCGTCCTCTCCGCTGTTTCCAGTGACGGCCGGATCAAGCAACGCCTCTCGATTGCGGCCGGTGACGTCCGCGAACCGGCCTGGGGCCCTTTCAATCACTAACCACCAACGGAAAAACCATGAAAAAACTTCTTCTCCCCGTCCTGCTGTCCGCCCTCATCATCGGCTGCAGTTCCACCCCTGTTGACGAGACCTCCGGCGCACCAGTCGAGTCGCGCAGCGGTTCCGGGGTTGCCCCGGTCACCGCCGGCGGTCTCGACTCACGCGGCCTGCCGCGCGAACTGACCGACCCGAAGAGCGTGCTGTCGCAGCGCAGTATCTACTTCGACCTCGACAAGTACGAAGTCAAGGACGAGTTCAAGGATCTTGTCGCCGCCCACGCCAAGTACCTGGTCGCCAACAAGGGTTTCAAGGTCCTGATCCAGGGCAACACCGACGAACGCGGCAGCCGCGAATACAATCTGTCGCTCGGCCAGAAGCGTTCCGACGCGGTCAAGCGTTCGCTGACCCTGCTTGGCGCCAGGGAAGATCAGGTCGAATCGGTCAGTCTCGGCGAGGAAAAGCCGAAGAATCCGGGCCATGACGAATCCGCTTGGGCCGACAATCGCCGTGCCGACATCCTCTACAAGGCACCTGACGGCCGCGGCGAGTTCTAGGCATGCAGCTCGCACGCATCGCCCTGTTCATCGTAACCCTGGGTGCCAGCCATGCCCAGGCGGGCATGTTCGACGACGTGGAGGCGCGGCGCCAGATAACGGATCTCACGATCAAGAGCGATGCGCGCTTCGACCAGCAGGGCAAGGCGCAGCTCGATCTGGCCACGCAGTTGCAGCGTCAGTCCGAAGAAATCGCCCGCCTGCGCGGCCAGGTGGAAACCCTGAGCTACGAGCTGGAAACGGCCAAGAAGCGGCAACAGGATTTCTATCTCGACCTCGATACCCGCTTGCGCAAGTTCGAGCCACAGGCCGGCGGCAGTGCTGCGGTCGACCCAGCCAGCGGGGCAAATTCACCTGCTGCTGCTGATCCGGCTCGCGAAAGCAAGGATTATGAAGCCGCACTGAACCAGTTCAAGGCGGCCAAGTACAAGGAAGCAGCTTGGGCCTTCTCGGCTTTCGTCAAGAAATACCCGGACAGTTCGCTGGCCCCGAATGCCCAGTTCTGGCTCGGCAATGCCTGGGTCGCCCAGCGCAACTGCGCCAAAGCCGTCGAAGCGCACAGCGTGGTCACGACGAGGTGGGCCGACAGCCCGAAGGCTCCCGATTCCTGGCTGGCGATGGCCAACTGCCAGCAGGAAATGGGGAATCCAGCGGCGGCCAGGCGTTCGCTGGAAGCCACCATCGCGAAATACCCAAATTCGCCGGCCGCCGACACTGCCCGACAGCGCCTGAAGACCAAGTAATTGGCACTGCGCCTCACCGAGATCTTCTTCTCGTTGCAAGGAGAATCCACGCGTGTCGGACTGCCGACGGCTTTCGTGCGGCTGACTGGCTGTCCGTTGCGCTGTGTCTGGTGCGACACGACCTACAGCTTCAGCGGCGGCGAGCCGGCGACGATCGACTCGATACTGGCCAGGGTTGCGAAATATCCGGCGCGCCAGGTCTGTGTCACCGGCGGCGAACCGCTGGCGCAGAAGGAGTGCCTGCCCTTGCTGAGCGCCCTTTGCGACGCCAACTACGAGGTTTCGCTGGAAACCTCGGGCGCTCTCGACATCGCCGGGGTGGACCCGCGCGTGGCCCGGGTCATGGACCTCAAGGCACCGGATTCCGGCGAAGGCGAGAAAAACCGCTGGGAGAACCTCGACTTGCTCACCCCGCGGGACGAGCTCAAGATCGTCGTCGCCTCGCGCGCCGACTACGAGTGGGCACGCGAATTGCTCCGCGCGCACCGCCTGGATACGCGCTGCCCAGTGCTGCTTTCGCCGGCCCAGGGACTGGTGGACCCGACGGCGCTCGCCGAGTGGATCCTCGAAGATGGCCTCAACGTCCGCTTTCAGTTGCAGTTGCACAAGCTGCTGTGGGACAGCGCCAAAGGCAAATGAACTTCTGGGTTGCCAACTGGAAAGCAAGTGGCGGCAGGAGGGCGATGTCACCGATTGACGCCAACGCGTCCAACCCCTGAAACTTGTCCCGCTGCACAAGGCCGGACTGATCTGCTGATCCGCGCCATCGTGCAACCCCGGCCATTCAGATGCCGAGGAAGCGCTGCCAGATGCCGTGATCGGCATCGAGTGCGGCCGAGGTGCCATGCCAGACAACCCGGCCGCGTTCGATCAGCGTATGGTGATCGGCGAGTTCGATCAGCCTTTCCACGTATTTGTCGACGACCAGGATGCTCTGCCCGGCGGCACGCAAGCGCGCGAGACAGGTCCATATCTCCTCGCGGACCAGCGGCGCCAGACCCTCCGTCGCCTCGTCGAGAATCAGCAGGCGCGGGTTGGTGACAAGGGCGCGACCGATCGCCAGCATCTGCTGTTCGCCGCCGGAAAGCTGATTGCCGAGATTTCTCGCGCGCTCCCTGAGGCGCGGGAAAAGGTCGTAAACCCGGCCCGGCGTCCACGGCTCGGGCTGCCGCCGGCGATTGGCGAGAAAAGCCACCAGATGCTCGTCGACCGTGAGATTCGGGAAACATTGCCGGCCTTCCGGCACCAGCGCGATGCCGGCGCGGCCGATACGGTCCGGTCGCCAGCCATCGATGCGCTCGCCGGCAAAGCGGATCGTCCCGCCCGTGACCGGCTGAAGGCCGCAGATGGCGCGCAGCGCTGTCGTCTTGCCCATGCCGTTACGGCCGAGCAGGGTTGCCACTTCCCCTTCGGCCAGCGTCAGATCGAGCCCGAAAAGGACCTGGCTCGGGCCGTAGGCGATTTCCAGTCCGCCGATCTCTAGCAGGGCGTTCACAGGTGGTCCCCGAGATAGGCCCGCCGAACTTCCGGATCCGCACGCACGGCTTCCGGCGCCCCGGTGGCGATCAGGCGACCGTCGACCAGCACCGAAATGCGGTCGGCCAGCCGAAAGACCGCATCCATGTCGTGTTCGACAAGCAGGATGGTGACGTGGCGGGCGAGGTGGTCGATCAGTTCGACCATGCGCATCGACTCCTCCTGGCCGGTACCGGCCATCGGTTCGTCGAGCAGCAGCAACTGCGGCTTCGTCGCCAGCGCCATCGCGAGTTCCAGCGCGCGCTGCTCGCCGTGTGCAAGACTGCCGGCCACCGTTTCAACGCGCGCGCTCAGGCCGACCTGATCGAGATAGCTGCGCGCCTCGTCAAACAGCCACTGTTCGCCGCTTACCGGCTGCCAGAAACGGAAGCTGCTGCCCGCGTCCAGCCGCCCCTGAACGGCCAGTGCCACGTTGTCGAGCGCCGAGAGGCCGAGGAAGACATTGCTGATCTGATAGGAGCGCGCCATGCCGGCGGCCACACGCTGGTGCATCGAGAGCCGGGTAACGTCGTGGCCGGCGAAATGAATGCTGCCGCTGTCCGGCCGCAGCGCGCCGGAGACATGCTGGATGAAGGTCGTCTTGCCGGCGCCGTTGGGGCCGATCAGCGCATGAACCTCGCCGGCGTCGACGCTGAAATCGACCTCCTTCAGAGCGTCGACCGCGGCAAAGCGGCGCGACAGGCCGCGCACCTCGAGCAGGGCTTCAGCCATTGCTTTTCCCGAACAGCGCGGCGACCCCCCTGGGGGCGAACAGCACGATCGCGATCAGCAACAGGCCGAGGCCGATGTGCCAGTGCAACGTGAAACCGGCCAGCACTTCCTCGAGACAGAGCAGCACCAGCGCCCCGATCACTCCGCCGTAGAGATAGCCGACGCCCCCGATGATGACCATGACCAGCAATGTTCCCGATTGCGTCCACTGCAACAGGTTGGGATTGGCCAGCCCCGTCAGGTTGGCGAGCAGCGCGCCGGCGAGCCCGGCCAGGGCGCCGCCCAGCGCGAAACAGACGAGACGGTAGCGGAACACCGGGTAGCCGAGCGCTTCCATGCGCGCCTCGTTGTCACGGACGGCCTGGATCGTGCGACCGAACCGGGCGCCGGACAGACGTCCGAGAAAGGTCATCACCAGCGCGAGACAGCCGAGCGCCGAGTAGAAGAGAGCGCCGTCACTGGTCAGGCTGAGGCCGCCCAGAGTCATCCGGCCGGTCAGTGGCAGGCCGTCGTCGCCGCCGAGAACCCGTGCCGAAACGAACAGGTAGTAGGTCATCTGCGCGAAAGCGAGGGTGATCATGATGAAATAGACGCCTCGCGTGCGCAGGCTGATGGCGCCGACGACAAGCGCCAGAAGGCCGGCGACGCTCATCGCCAGCGGGAAGGCGAACAGGGCATCGCTGATTCCGTTGTCCATGCACATGGCCGCGACATAGGCACCAGCGCCGAAAAAGGCGGCGTGGCCGAGCGAAAACATGCCGCCGAACCCGAGCACCAGATTGAGGCTGCTGGCCGCCAGCGCGAAGATCAGGATACGGGTGGCGAAGCCGATGTAAAACGCCTGGCCCCAGGCATCAAGCACTGGTGGCAGCATGGCCAGAGTCAGCAACAGCGTGATGACAAGCGGCTTCTGGTAGTGGGCAGGCCGATAGAAAGCCATCAGGCCCGTGCCGGAAACAGGCCCTGCGGCCGGAAGAACAGGATCGCTGCCATCAGCAGGTAGATCAGGATGGAGGCCAGCGCCGGACCGAGCGTCGCCGCTGCATCGGCCGGCAATGCCGCACGCAGAAGCGTCGGCAAGAGTGCCCGTCCCAGCGTGTCGACCGTGCCGACGATCAGACTGCCGACCAGCGCCCCGCGTATCGAGCCGATGCCGCCGATGATGATGACGACGAAGGCAAGGATCAGCACGCTCTCGCCCATGCCGATCTGCACCGCCAGCAATGGCCCGAGCAGACCGCCGGCGAGCGCGCAGAGCGCCGCGCCGAAGACGAACACAGCGGTGAACAGGCCCTGGACATTGACGCCCAGCGCCTCGGTCATTTCGCGATTGGCCGCGCCGGCGCGTACCCACATCCCGACCCGGCTCCTGGCGACGAGCAGGTAAAGCAGCCCGGCGACGCCAAGCCCGAAGACGATGATCACCAGGCGATAGGCCGGATAGAAGAAGCCGCCGATCTCGACCGGCCCCGACAACGCCTCCGGTGCGTTCAGCAGCAGCGGCTGGGCACCCCAGATCATGCGCACTGCTTCGTTGGCGATCAGGATCAACCCGAAGGTTGCCAGCACCTGTGACAGGTGGTCGCGCCGGTAAAGCTGGCGAAACAGCGAGAGTTCCAGCACGAGGCCGAGAACGGCCGCCCCCGCCACTCCGGCGCCAAGACCGATCCAGAACGAATCGGCCGCCTGCGCTGCCGCTGCGACGAAGTAGGCGCCCACCATGTAGAGCGAGCCGTGGGCCAGGTTGATGCAATCCATGATGCCGAAAACCAACGTCAGCCCGGCGGCAAGCAGGAACAACATGAGGCCGAATTGCAGGCCGTTGAGCGCCTGCTCGAGGACCAGCTGGGTCACTTCATCCTGCAGGCGGAAACGTAGGCATCCGCGTGATTGGTGAAGATCGTACCCATCATCCTGTTGGTGATGCGGCCACCGGCATCCTTGCCGACCACCCGAAGGTAGTAATTCTGGACCGGGTAGTGGTTGCTGTTGAACCTGAAGTCGCCGCGCACCGACTTGAAATGCTTGGCTTCCAGCGCCTTTTGCAGTGCGGCCTTGTCCTCGACCCTACCCTTCACGTCGCGCACCGCGCCATCGATCATCAATGCGGCGTCGTACCCTTGTGAAGCGTACAACGAAGGCATGCGCCCGTACTCCTTCTGAAAGTCGGCGACGAAGCGCTTGTTTTCCGAATTTTCCATGTCGTGCGCCCAGTGCGACGAGTTGAACATCCCCATCATCGGCGCGCCGACGGCCTTGATGACGTCCTCGTCGGCCGAGAAACCAGGGGCAAACAATTGCGTGTCACGCGACAGGCCGGCCGCAACGAATTGCTTGACGAAGTTGATGCCCATGCCGCCGGGCAGGAAGAAGAACAGCGCGTCAGGCTTGATGGCACGGATCTGCGCCAGCTCGGCGGCGTAGTCGAGCTGGCCGAGCTTGGTGTAGACCTCCTCGGCGACCTTGCCCTTGTAGTAGCGCTTGAAGCCCGAGACCGCATCCTTGCCGCCCGGGTAGTTCGGCGTGACGATGACGACATTCCTGAAACCCTTGTCCTGCACATACTTGCCGACCGCCTCGTGCAGATTGTCGTTCTGCCAGGCAACATTGAAGAAGAAGGGGTTGCACTGCTCGCCGGCATACTGCGACGGGCCGGCATTTGCCGAGATGTAGAAAATCTGGTTCTCGAAGACGGTCGGGCCGACCGCCAGCATGATGTTGGAGAAGACGATTCCGGTCATGAAATCGACCTTGTCCTTCTTCAGGAACTTGTCGGCCGTCTGCTTGGCGATGTCGGGGTTCTGCTGGTCGTCGGCGACGATGACCTCGGCCGGCAGTCCGCCGAGCTTGCCGTCGAGTTGCTTGATCGCCAGATTGAACCCGTCGCGGATGTCTACGCCAAGCCCGGCGCCAGGACCGGAGAGCGTGGACACGAAGCCGACCTTGATCCTGTCGGCAGCATGGACGGAGCCGGCAAGCATCAGCGCGGCAGCAAGGGCAGTCAGGCGAAGCGGCATCGAATTCTCCGGAGGCAGTCTGAAAGCGCCAAATTGTAGCGCAGGAACAAGCAGATACCGGCGCCTTCCCGGCGTTATTTCAGGTATATTGCCGCCCCATGAAGCCCGCTGTCGTTCTCCTTTCCGGTGGCCTCGATTCCGCCACCTGCCTTGCCATCGCCGGCGGCCAAGGCTTTTCCTGCCACTGCCTGTCGTTCGATTACGGCCAGCGTCACCACGCCGAACTCAAGGCCGCCGAGCGGGTCGCCAAGGCGCTGGGTGCCGCCGAGCATCGCATTCTCAATGTCGATCTCGCCCAGTTCGGCGGGTCGGCGCTGACCGACACCAGCATCGCCGTGCCAACCGGGGGCGTGCAGCCAAGCATTCCGGTGACCTATGTACCGGCGCGCAACACGATCATGCTGTCACTGGCGCTGGCCTGGGCCGAGGTGCTGGGCAGCCGCGACATCTTTCTCGGGGTCAATGCGGTCGACTATTCCGGCTACCCCGATTGCCGCCCCGATTACATCGCCGCCTTCGAGACGATGGCCAACCTGGCGACGCGAGCCGGTGTCGAGGGCGCCCGGCTGACGATACACGCGCCGCTGATCGACCTTTCCAAGGCCGACATCATCCGCAAAGGCGTCAAGCTTGGCGTAGACTATACGTTGACGGTGTCATGCTATCGGGCCGACGCTGACGGGTATGCTTGTGGCATCTGTGATTCCTGCCGCCTGCGCGCCGCAGGCTTCACCGCTGCCGGCGCCACCGACCCAACTTCTTATCGCACCTGACCATGGAAACTGCCGTCTCATCGTCGACGATTCTCTGGCTGGCTTTCGTGGTCGCCTTTCTTTTTGGCGCCATCGGCCAGAAGACCAGTTTCTGCACGATGGGCGCCGTTTCCGACATCGTCAATACCGGCGACTGGGGCCGCATGCGCATGTGGCTGCTGGCCATTGGCGTCGCGATCCTGGGGTCGGCCGCCCTGCATTCTGCGGGCCTGATCGATCTCGACAAGTCGATCTACCGGACGCCCAGCTTTACCTGGCTCTCCTACCTGCTCGGCGGCAGCTGTTTCGGCATCGGCATGGTTCTCGCCTCAGGCTGCGGTTCGAAGACTTTGATCCGAATCGGTGGCGGAAACTTGAAGTCGGTGGTGGTTTTCCTCGTGCTGGCCGTGGTTGCCTACATCACAATGCGTGGCGTGCTCGGCGTCTTCCGCGTCAATGTGTTGGACAAGGCAGTGATTACTTTCCCGGGCGGCCAGGATCTCCCGGCGCTGCTGACGGTAACTGGCATGCGTGCCGAGACCGCATTCCGGCTCGCGGTTCTTGTCATCGGCGGCGGGCTGACCGCATTCTGCCTGCTAAATCGTGAGTTCTGGACCGTGGACAACCTGCTCGGCGGTTTCGGCATCGGGCTGGCCGTAGTCGCGGGCTGGTATGTCAGCGGTCACCTTGGTTACCTGGCCGAGGATCCGGAAACCCTGCAAGAAGCTTTCCTGACGACCAACAGCGGTCGCATGGAGTCGCTAACCTTCGTTGCCCCGCAGGCGTACGCGCTTGAACTGCTGATGCTATGGTCGGACACCAGCCGCAAGGTGACCTTCGCCATAGCTACGGTACTGGGGGTCATTGCCGGATCCGGTGCCTGGGCGCTGCTGACCCGCAACTTCCGCTGGGAAGGCTTTGCCAGTGTCGAAGACACGGCCAGCCACTTGCTCGGTGCGGCACTGATGGGGTTTGGCGGCGTCACGGCAATGGGGTGCACGGTGGGGCAAGGTATCACCGGCTTCTCGACGCTGGCGCTCGGGTCCATCGTTACCTTCCTGGCCATCGTCGCCGGCGCTGTGGCAACTATCAGGATCCAGTACTGGCGTCTCTTGCGCGAGGCATAATGGCGACTCACCAAGCCCGACAACCGACCCGTCCCATGTTCGCCCACATCCATCACAGGATCATCCTTATTGCCGCCGCCGTCTGCCTGCCAGTGTTCCTGGCCACTGTCGAGGCCGCAGGTCCAGCCCTTGCCATCGCCCTCAACTCTGGAGACGGCACTCTCAGCCTGATTGATACGGAAACCTACAGGGTGGTCGGCAAGACTCAGGTGTGCAAGGAGCCGCATCACCTGATGCCGTCACCGGACGACAAGTCGGTCATTGTGGCCTGCGCTGCGTCCAACCAACTGGTCTTCTTCGACCCGCTGACAGGAAAGGAGCAAAAGCGCATCCGCGACATCTCCGATCCTTATCACCTCGGATTCTCACCTGACAGGAAGCTGTTCGTCAGCAATTCCCTGCGCCTCGATCGGGTCGACTTCTACGACACGGCTGATTTCAAGCTCAAGGCACGGGTACACGCGCCGCGCACCCCATCGCACATGGCTTTCGATGCCGCCGGCGAGATGGTCTTCATCACGCTGCAGGATTCGAACGAAGTGATGGCGATCAGCCTGAAGACCCTGAAGACGGAATGGGTCATCCCGGTCGGGCCGACGCCGGCAGGCATCGTGATGACGCCCGACAACCGTTACCTCCTGGTGGCCATCATGGGCGAAGGCTACGTCGAAGTCATCGACTGGAAGACACAGAAAACGGTCAAGAAAGTGCCGACCGATATCGCCGCCCATAACCTGCATCCGCGTGGCGACGGTCGCTATTACTTTGTCTCCAATCGCTCGGTCAAAGGTGGCAGCATCTCGCTGTTCGATACGCAGACGCTCACCGTCGTCGAGAAATATGATGTTCCCGGCGGGCCCGACGACATGGAAGTTCGGGCCGACGGCAAGGAACTCTGGGCCACGGCACGCTTTGCCCGTCGCGTCCAGGTCATCGACCTGACAACCAAGATGCTAAAGACCTCGATACCTGTTGGGAGCTCGCCCCACGGCGTGTTCTTCCTAAATCACGCGGGTCGCAAGTGACTGGCCGTCGCGCTGTCTTGATCCTTGCCCTTGCCTCAATGGTCTCAGGAGCGGGCAGCGTCGCGAGCGCTGCCTGCAGCGGCACCCTGTACCTGACCTTCGATACCGGGAACATGCGTCATGCGGAACTTGTCGCCGCAACACTGGCGAAGCACAAGGCCAGGGCAACCTTCTTTGTGGCCAACGAGAAGACTTTGCGGGGTGACTATGCGCTGGACATGGCATGGGCTCCATACTGGCAGGCCCGCGTCGCCGAGGGTCACGGCTTCGGCAGCCACACCTGGCAGCATGGCAGTTTCCGCCAGGATCAAGGCAACCAGACGCAGTACCGGCTGATGGACGGCAGAACGGTAGATCTGGACAGTAATTCCATCTGCGAAGAAGTGCGCCGCCCCGATACCCGTTTCAAGGAACTCACTGGACGTGCTCTTGATCCATTGTGGCGCGCTCCCGGTGGACGCACCACGCCCTTGACACTGCAAGCGGCGCAGGCCTGCGGCTACCGCCACGTGGGCTGGGCACCGGCCGGCTTCCTCGGTGACGAGCTGCCATCCGAGAGTTACCCCAATTCCCGGCTGGTCGAGCGCGCGCTGAAGAAACTGAAGGATGGCGACATCGTCATGGCTCATCTCGGCATCTGGTCGCGCAAGGACCCGTTCGCGCCGGCACTCGACGAACTGCTCAGCGGCCTCGGGGCCCGGGGATTCTGTTTCGCCCCACTGGCGCTGGCCGGGTAAGCGGATCAGGACAGGCGCATCATGTTCCAGGGCTTTCTCGATGCATTCGTGCTGGTCCAGGGGTGGCTACTCGACCAAGTCGTCCAGCCACCGCTGCTGGCACTGGGTTTGGGTAGTCTTCTCGAACCCGCTTTCGACGGGGTTGAGTTCTTCCTCTACGGTGTACTTCAGTTAGGCATTGCCTACCTGCTGCTACGCCCCCTGGAACATTTTCTCCCCGTCGAGCGCTGGCCGGATCGCAAAGCGGTGCGTGTCGACGTTCTTTACACTTTTCTCGATCGCCTAGGCATCGTGCCGCTCGCCGTCTTTGCCTTGCTCAGTCCGTTCACATTGAGTCTCGAAGGCTGGCTGCGCTTTCACGACGTAATTCCGCCGCAGCTTGAAGATGCTCTCCCGTTTCTTGAGACACGGCCACTGGTCGCCTTTTTCGTCTACCTGGTCATTCTTGATTTCTTCGAATACTGGCGTCATCGCTTCTCCCACACATTCCGCTGGTGGTGGGCATTGCACGTGATCCACCATAGCCAGCGCCAGATGTCGCTGTGGACCGACAGCCGCAATCATCTGCTCGACGACCTGATCGGCGGCGGCTGGTTCGCCCTGATCGCCTTGTTCATCGGGGTCCCGCCGGGACATTTCATCGGCCTCATGGTGGCGATCCGCATCGTCGAGAACCTCTCCCACGTCAACGCCCGCCTGAGCTTCGGCTGGCTCGGCGAACGGCTGCTGGTAAGTCCGCGCTACCACCGCTGGCATCACGCGGTCGACCTGCCGGAGGGCCGGAAATTTCGCCACGGCTGCAATTTCGCGATCCTCTTTCCGATCTGGGACCGCCTGTTCGGCACCCAGTATCTCTCCTCGGCACTGCCCCCCACCGGCGTCCATTCACCCGCTCTCGCATCACCGGCGCGTGCCGATCACTTCTGGACACAGCAGAAGGACGGGATAGCAGGCCTGATCAAGGCACTGCGGGCAACGACAGAGTAGCCCGGATGTCGCCCGCGGAGCAGAGGGCAGCGGTCAACAGCAACCCGCTTAGCCAAAACGCGGCTTCCGCTTCTCGGCACGGGCTTTCAGGCCCTCAGCGAAATCCGGCTCGGCGGCACAACGGGCAAAATTTGCCTGCTCTGCCTCCAGCTGGCGCTCCAACGGAGTCGAGAATGACTGGTTGAGCAGCGCCTTGGTTCGCGCCAGTGCTTGAGCCGGTCCATCCTTGAGGCGTCGGGCAAGCGCCAGACATTCCTGATCCAGGATCGCTACTGGCATTGTGCGGCTGACCAAGCCAAGCCTGACGGCAGTCGACGCATCGAAACGATCGCCGAGCAGCGCGATTTCCGCAGCCTTTCGCAGACCGACCAAGCGCGGCAGAAGCCAGGTGGCGCCACCATCCGGCGACAGGGCAATGTGACAATATGCAAGCGTGAAGTAGGCGGAATCGGCCGCGAGGGCAAAGTCACAGGCAAGCATCAACGACATGCCAAAGCCGGCCGCCACGCCTCGCACAGCGGCAATCACGGGCTTTTCCATATTGCGCACATTCAAGGTAATGGCATGCACTCGCGCCAGTTGATCCTTCACGCGGACTTCGATTGCGGCGGCATCACGTCCGGAAATTTCCCCGGAAAGATACTTCAGGTCACCACCGGCCATGAAGTGTCTGCTGCTGCTGCGCAATATCACCACCCGCGCCTCGGTATCGGCCGCGGCACGCGCAGTCGCTTCTCCCAGTGCGGTGATCAGTTCTTCGTTCAGCCCGTTAAGCGCTGCGGGCCGGTTCATGGAGAGAATGGCAACGCCTTCGTTAAGCTCGTAGGTCACGAGGGGCATGATTGACTTCCGTTGGGTAGGTTCAGGGCAGGGATCACAGCGGATCCCGATGGGGTGGCCAGCATTCTATCGTTGCTCGTCGTCCTTCAACCGCTCGATCACCAATGGGAATACTCCGGAGCCGACCAAGGCGACGCTCGAAAGCATGAAGGCCAGTCCCGCCATCGGATCGTCCAGAAGGGGATGCGCGGCAGCGCCGAAGCCGGCGATGCTGATCACACCCGGGACGGCACAGAGAACGCCAAGTGCGGCGAGAACGATGAACGAGAATGGATAGCGGCGCATGGCGTGACCGTGGACGAAGATGCTACCGTTACAAACGCCGGCTCTGGTCGCCAGTGGCAAACCCGAGCAACGGGCGAACAATGCCGCGACCGACGGCGATGACCTTGAACAGTTCACCCATCTCGTGCGGCAACAGCATCTTGTTGATGGCGCCGCTGGCACGGATGTAGTCGAGGGTGCCCGGCTGCTCACTGGCCAGGAGATCGAGGATACCGCAGTTGAGCAGGAACTGGCCCTGGCTGGTGTAGCCGAGCAGATCGAGTCCGGCCGCATCGGCGGCAGCGATGATTGCCGTGAAATCAACGTGGACCGTGACATCCTGCAGGCCCGGGAGATAGAACGGATCGGGATGCGAATGATGGCGGTAATGACACATCAAGGTTCCGCGCCCGCGCTGCTGATGGTAGAACTCGCGGCGCGGAAAGCCGTAGTCGATCAGCAGCAGTGCGCCACATTGCAGACGATGGCCCCATTCAGCGGCCCAAGCACGTGCTGCAAGGCCGATCTCGCTCTCGTAACCCGGCGGCAGGGAACACTGCGCGCCGATCTCTCGTGCGGCCGCCAGCAGTGGCCCCGCCGCTGCTCGCTCGTGCCAGGCAAAACCGCCTGCCTCAACAACCCCGACACCGCGCTCGAAGACGCCATCTTCGCGCCAGGCAACGACATGGGCGGGCATCGCGTCAAGCAATTCGTTGGCCACGACGACCCCCGAGAAAGTCTCCGGCAGACTATCCAGCCAGCGGACACGGGGCAGCAGGTGCGGCGCGGCGGCGGCCAGCGTCACCAGCTGACGTTCGCGCAAGTCCCCTGAGAGATCAAGGATGTCATAGCGATCCGGCAACATTCCGAGATGTTCAAGTTCAAGCAGCAAATCAGCAGCGAGACGACCGGAACCGGCCCCCACTTCAAGGATAGACGGTGAAGAGGCCGCGATCACTTCCGCAACTTGATGGGCAAGTGCGCGACCGAAAAACCCGCTCATCTCGGGCGCGGTGACGAAATCACCGGCAGCGCCGAACTTTCTTGCTCCCGCGGAATAGTAGCCGAGACCCGGTTCATACAAAGCCATTTCCATGAACCGCGCAAACGAAATCCAGCCGCCCTGGCTGCTTATGTCACGCCGAATCGTGGCAGCCATTTCGCGACTGTGGGCAGCCGCTTCAGGCGAAGGGGGTGGGAGACACATGGAAGATCCGGAAATAGCTAATTTTAGCTGGCAAGCAAGGCTCTTGCCGGAGAAACCGCACTGACTCGGGGTAAACTTGGGCGGTTTTCGCGGTCGACCGCGTAAGTCTGAGAAAGGTTTGCCATGGATGACTCGAAAACTCTGCAGAAGCTCAGAAAATATCTTGAAGGTCGCGTCGGCAAGGCCATCATCGACTACAACATGATCGAGGACGGCGACAACGTTCTGGTCTGCATTTCCGGTGGCAAGGATTCCTACACGCTGCTTGCCGTGCTGCTTGCCTTGCAGCGCCGGGTACCCATCAGATTCCAGCTTATCGCAATGAATCTCGATCAAAAGCAGCCAGGCTTTCCGTCCGATGTGCTGCCACGGTATCTCGCGGAGCTGGGGGTCGAGTTCAGGATAGTCGAGGCCGATACCTATTCGATCGTTCGGGAAAAGATTCCCGAGGGCAAGACTACCTGTTCTCTATGCTCGCGCCTGCGTCGGGGAATCATCTACCGGACAGCCAAGGAACTCGGAGCCAACAAGATCGCGCTTGGTCATCATCGGGACGACATGGTACACACGCTGTTCCTCAACTTGCTGTTCGGCGGCAAGCTGAAGGCGATGCCGCCAAAGCTGGTGACCGACGACAAGGCGCACGTCGTGATCCGGCCGCTCGCCTATTGCTCCGAAAAGGACATCTCCCGCTTCGCGCGTGGCATGAAATTTCCGATCATTCCCTGCAACCTCTGTGGTTCACAGGCCAACCTGCAGCGCCAGAAGATTCGGGAAATGATGGAAGACTGGGACCGCCGCTACCCTGGGCGCACCGAATCCGTATTCACCGCCATGCAAAATATTGTGCCATCCCACCTGGCTGACAATTCGCGGTTCGACTTTCGCGGCTTGACCCTGGCCACGCCGGTCGACGAGGGTGACATCGCTTTCGATCCACCGGAGATAGCGGCCAGTGGCGGGGGACCGGTCCCGATTGTCCTGAAGTCCCGATCAGCGATGACAGTGTGATCTTTGAGCCGCTCCGCTGGGTCAATAGTACTGTTCGACCGTCCCAGCCAATGCGATAATCGTCCGTCCCAACTTGGTCTGGATTTCGATGAGTAAAACGGAAAACAAGTTAATTGTGATGTTTGCCGACGTGTCCGGTAGCGCCCGACTCTTCAAACGTCTGGGCGATGCGGAAGCCGCCCATGCTGTGGAGCGTTGCGTCAAGCGCATGGAGCGCTCAATCATTGGCTACCGCGGTCAAACGCTAAGCATTGTGGGTGGGGAACTGGTGGCCACTTTCCGGTCGGCCGAGGATGCCTGTCATGCTTCGGTCAACATGCAGTTACGCGTTTCAAAGCTGCCTCCGGTTTCCGGTCTCAAACTCACGATCCGTATCGGATTGCATTTCGGCACCATTGTTGCGGACGGCGCGACCGTCACTGGCGACGGTGTTACGGGCGCCAAACAGATTGCGGGGCTGGCACGAATTGACCAGATCCTTGCCAGTTCGCTGCTGATCGCCGAGCTTCCGAAGCGCACTGCCATTCTCAGTCGGCCAATGCCGGACCTTGGCGTGGTTCAAGCAAATGACATGGCATTCAGCCTTGCCGAGGTTGACTGGATGAGTCACGAAGAACCGCAGCAGAAACACGCCGTCATGATCGATCCGACACCAAGCCAAGGTCTGGCGGACCTCGATCGCCTGTGCGTGCGCTACCGCGGGAATGCTTTTCAGCTAGATGAAAACTCCCCCTTTCTGACCCTCGGACGCGACCCGACAAGCAGACTGGTGATCGTGGACCGCAAGGCTTCGCGTGCACACGCCCGAATCGAGCGGCGGAACGAGAGTTACTATTACATCGATAGCAGCACCAACGGCAGCTATGTCACCCTCGGCGATGGGAAAGAGATCGTGGTTCGGCGCAGCCAGATTCAGCTCAAGACCAATGGCAGGATCTGTTTTGGCGCGTCAAGCAAGGATCCCAACGCAGATTTTGCCGAGTTTGAGATTTTCTAAGCCGCCCCAAGTAAAAAACGGCCACTCAAGAATGGCCGCTGTGTTTGACGCTCCAAGAAACCAGAAAGCTTACTTGGCCGCTTGTGCGTCAGCCACGCATTTCTTCACGAAACTGTTCTTGGCTGCGCCAGCCAGCTTCTTTTCGGTCGCGGTCGCCTCGCAGGCGGCTCCGGCCTGATTGCCCTTGGCGTCAGTCTCACACTTTTTGACAAAGCTCGTGCGGGCCGCGCCGGCCAGTTTCTTCTGATCGGCAGTGGCTTCACAGGCGCTACCCGAGCCCATGGCATCCGCCGTGCATTTCTTCATGAAACTATCCTTGGCAGCGCCTGCCAGCTTTTTCTCGGCTGCTTTGGCAGCGCAGTCGTCCGCTGCGTAGACCGAGGATGCGGCAAGAGCGGCAAGCAACATGGCAATCAAGGTCTTCATCGTCTGTCTCCTATTGGGAATGGTTCGGAAAGGCGAAACAACTATCTGGCAATCAGCCCTCGTCGTCAAGCATCATGCGTTGCTGGCGGTCAATGAAGTCCTGCATGCTGTCGATCCCCCGAAGGTGCAAAATAGTGTTGCGCACTGCTGCTTCAAGGAGGACCGCCAGGTTCCGCCCGGCCGCCACCGGAATCACGACGGTACGAATCGGCACGCCGAGGACGTCCTGGTTCTGGGCATCAAGCGGCAAGCGCGGAGCGTCCGAACCACTAACCGTTTTCTGAAGGTGGACAATCAGCTTGAGTTTCATCTTGCGGCGTGACGCTGTCTCGCCGAAGATCGTGCGGATGTTGAGGAGTCCGAGACCGCGGACTTCGAGGAAGTCGCGGAGCATTCCGGGGCAGCGACCCTCCACCGTCGCCGGGGCGATGCGGCCCATTTCGACGACATCATCGGCAACCAGGCCATGACCGCGCGAAATCAGCTCGAGCGCCAGTTCGGACTTGCCGACGCCTGAGTCTCCGGTGATCAGGACACCCATGCCAAGGACGTCCATGAAGACCCCATGCAGATTGACGGTATCGGCGAGGCGCGCCGAGAGATAGATCCGCAGAAGATCAATGACCGCCGAGCAAGGTTTGGGGGTCAGAATGAGCGGCGTGTCCGAATCCTTGCACGCGGCAACCAGCACATCCGGTGAAGTCAGACCATCAGCCACGATGACGGCTGGAGGTTTCGCCAGCAGCAACTCATGGAACAGATGAGCGAAGCGGCGCTCGCCGATGCGCATGGCCCAGTCATATTCTCCCTGGCCCATGACCTGCAGGCGCTCCGGGTGAATGATGTTGATGTGGCCAACGACGTCGGCGCCGTAGTTACTGCAAGCCTTGATCCCGATCCGACGATCGACCCGCTGCCCAACTACCCAGTTCAGGAGGAGCTTTTCGCGGTTGTCCTCGTAAAGCTTGACCAAGCTGATGTGGCGGAGCACGTGTTGTTCAGGCCTCGAACAGGGCGACGACAGCGGCCGCATCGGGTGCTGCCAAAAGGGCTTCGCGGAAAGGCTGTTCGGCAAAGTTTTGCGCAAGCTCGGAGAGAATCTGAAGGTGTTGCTCGGTCGCCTGCTCCGGCACAAGCAGGACAAACATCAGGTTGACGGGTCGTCCATCAGGCGCGTCGAAAGGAACCGGCGTCTTGAGACGCAGAAATGCACCGGCAGCCTGCTTCAGGCCCTTGATACGGCCATGGGGAATGGCGACTCCTTGGCCAAGGCCGGTGGATCCCAGTTTTTCGCGCGCAAACAAACTGTCGAAGACAAGCGTATGGCCGAGGCCAAGGTGTTTCTCGAAGAGCATCCCGACCTGCTCAAAAACGCGTTTCTTGCTGCTGGAATCGACGTCAAGCAAGACCTGCGCTGTCGGGAGGATTTTGGTCAAAGCATTCATGGAAGGCACCAAGGAAGAGACCGCAGTGAAACACACTGCGGTCATGGAACAGTTAACCAGTCACCTGCTGCGTCGGCTTGTCGCCCCGATGGTGGTCCTGAATCTTTTGCTTGTATTTCTGGACCTGGCGATCCAGCTTGTCGAAAAGTGCATCGATTGCCGCATAGAGATCGTCGCCGGTTTCTTCAGCGTGCATGTCTTTTCCCGGAACATGCACCGTAACTTCGGCTGTCTGTTTCAGCTTCTCGACGGACAGGATCACGCTGACGCCGGTGACCTTGTCAAAATGCCGAATTACGGGATCCAGCTTGTTCTCCACATACCCGCGCAACGCCGGCGTAACTTCAATGTGGTGACCAGCGATCTGCAGATTCATTTCTTCTCCTCTCACTACAGGGTCTTGCGTAGATTGACCGGCGGGATGTTGAGCGCCTCACGGTATTTTGCCACCGTTCGGCGGGCCACAACAATGCCCTGCTGGCCCAGTATTTCGGATAACTGGCTATCCGACAAGGGCTTTTTGCCATCCTCGGCCCCAATCAACTGCCTGATCAGGGCGCGAATGGCCGTGGCAGCACACGCACCGCCAGTATCAGTGGATACATGACTGCCAAAGAAATACTTGAGTTCAAAGATGCCGCGCGGAGTAGCCATGTATTTCTGGTTGGTTACCCGTGACACGGTCGACTCGTGCAGACCCAGGATTTCCGCAATCTCGCGCAAAACCAGCGGACGCATCGCCACTTCGCCATGTTCAAAAAACTGCCGCTGCCGGTCGACTATCGCCTGCGTGACACGGTGGATCGTCTCAAAGCGTTGCTGGACGTTCTTGATCAGCCATCTTGCTTCCTGCAGCTGGCCCATCAGATCGCCGTTTCCACGCCTTTGCCTGCCCAAAACCTCGGCGTACAAACGGTTGATACGCAGCCGTGGGTAGGCATCCGGGTTGATGTAAGCCGTCCATTGACCCTTGAGCTTCCTGACGATGACGTCGGGGGTGACATAGCGCGCCTCAAGCTGCGCAAAGCGCGATCCCGGTCGCGGATCAAGGCTGACGATCAGCGCATGGGCATCCTTCAGCGCTTGCTCGGTGCAGTCGGCGAGGCGCCTGATCTTGGCGAAATCGCGAGCAGCCAACAGTTCAAGATGCTTCTCGACAATCAGCAGGGCAAGTTGCTGGTCGGGTGACTTCGGAAGCGCCTTGAGCTGAAGCGCAAGGCATTCCTGAGGGCTACGGGCGCCGATGCCCACGGGATCAAAGCTCTGAATGTGGCAAAGCGCAATTTCCAGATCTTCCAGCTCAATTTCGTACTCCGGCGGGAGGGTCTCCCAGAGTTCGCCAAGCGGTGTGGCCAGGTAACCGTCGTCGTCAAGCGCTTCTATAAGGAACCTGACCAGAATGCGGTCGCGCTCGCTGAGCTGCGTCACTCCCATTTGCCAGGTCAAATGGTCCCGCAGACTGGGTGCACTCCCCTGGATATCCTGGTCATCGCCCTCATCGTTGTCATCGCGACCGGCTCCGGTAAAAGTGCCGGCATCCGCCGCCCAGCGGTCGTCATCGACGTCGGAGGGCGTCGTGGGAATTGCATGTTCCCGGTCATCGCGCAGGTCGCGTTCCTCACGTTCCTCGTGATCGGCACGTTCGACCGCATCACTACGCGGGGCGTCAAACTGTTGGGCCGAGGAAAACGACTCGAAGGCGCCATCGTCATCGCGCTCCAGCATCGGGTTTTCCTGCAGGTAGTTTTCGATCTCCTGCTGCATCTCGACCGTCGATAGCTGCAGAAGCTTGATCGACTGTTGCAACTGGGGGGTTAGCGCCAGATTCTGGGAGAGTCTTAGCTGGAGAGAGGGTTTCATCAATTGGGTCTGATACCGGGTTCAGGATTCAGAGCTTGAAGTGCTCGCCCAGATAAACCTTGCGCACACTTTCGTTACCAACGATTTTCTCTGGGCGGCCAGTGGCCAGCACGCGCCCAGCATTGATGATGTAGGCGTGGTCACAGATCCCCAGCGTTTCCCGCACATTGTGGTCAGTAATCAGCACACCTATCCCACGTTCCTTGAGAAAACGGACAATTTTCTGGATTTCCAGCACGGCAATCGGGTCGACCCCGGCAAACGGTTCGTCGAGCAGGATGAAGCGTGGATTGGTGGCCAGCGCACGCGCGATTTCGACCCGCCGCCGCTCGCCACCAGAGAGCGCAGCGGCATTGATGTGTCGAACATGGCCAATATTCAGTTCTTCAAGCAGGCCTTCCAGACGATCATTGAGCTCAGCTTCGGGAATATCCAGCAACTCCAGCACCGCGCGGATGTTCTCTTCGACACTCAGCTTGCGGAAAACCGAAGCCTCCTGCGGCAGATAGGAAAGACCCTGGCGGGCACGGCTGTGCATCGGCAAGTGGGTCAGCCTGACGTCGTCAATATAGACCTCGCCGCCGTCAGCGGGGGCGAGGCCGACGATCATGTAGAAACAGGTCGTCTTGCCCGCACCGTTGGGACCGAGCAGGCCAACCACTTCGCCGCTCTTTACTTCGAACGAAACATCCTCGACCACGGTGCGCGCCTTGTATTTCTTGCGCAGGTTGTTGGCAAGCAGTCTTGAATTCCCGGAATTGCTCATCCGGCATCGCCGCGCAAGACACTGCGAATTGCCTCACCGGAAAAGCCGCGATACTGCAGGAAGCGCGTCTGCCTTGCCCGCTCTTTCAGTTCTTGAGGAAGCTCACGAAATTTTCTCTCCCAGACCGCCCGGCAACGGAGCATTTCATCCCCCCCTTCGGGCAGAGCAGCCGCGATATCGTCATCACCGACTCCATGCTGCCGCAACTCCTGCTTCAGACGCGCATCACCATAGCGTCCGGCACGCGCCACTATGCGCGCGCGCGCGTAGCGCCGATCCGAAAGCAGGCATTCCGCCTGCAGGACGTCGAGAACCGTGTCCAGTTGCTCGTCCGATTCAGCATCGGCGGCGAGTTTCACCTTGAGTTCCGCCCGGCTATGATCTCGCCGGGTCAGCAGCCGCAACGCGGCAACCCGCAGCGCTTGGCTGTTGTCAGGCATTGGCCGGGGCCGATTTGGTGGGCTTGATCACTGTGCTGCTGGCGGCTTCACGGATGCGCGCCTCGATTTCCTGGGCGACCTCTCGATGGCTGCGCAAAAATTCGCGTGCGTTGTCCTTTCCCTGACCTATCTTCTCACCTTTGTAGGCGTACCAGGCACCGGACTTGTCGACCAATTTATGCGCGACACCCATTTCGACAATTTCACCTTGCCTCGAAATACCCTCGCCGTAGAGGATGTCGAAAATTGCTTCGCGGAAAGGCGGTGCCACTTTGTTCTTGACAACCTTGACCTTGGTCTCGCTGCCAATCACTTCGTCACCCCGCTTGATTGCGCCGATGCGGCGGATATCGAGGCGGACCGAGGCATAGAACTTCAACGCGTTGCCGCCGGTAGTGGTTTCCGGCGAGCCGAACATGACGCCGATCTTCATACGGATCTGGTTGATGAAGACAACAAGCGTGTTGGTCTTCTTGATATTGGCAGTCAGCTTGCGCAGCGCCTGGCTCATCAGGCGCGCGTGCAGGCCGACCATCTGGTCCCCCATCTCCCCTTCGATTTCAGCACGCGGCGTGAGGGCGGCAACGGAGTCGATGACGATGATATCAACCGAGCCGGAACGCACCAGCATGTCGGCAATCTCCAGCGCCTGCTCACCAGTATCGGGCTGGGAGATCAGCAGATCGCCGACATTCACTCCCAGCTTTTGCGCATACTGCGGATCAAGGGCATGCTCGGCATCAATAAAGGCTGCTACGCCGCCCAATTTCTGCATCTCCGCAATGACCTGCAGACAAAGCGTTGTCTTTCCCGAGGACTCCGGGCCATAGACCTCGACAACCCGACCTCGAGGCAAGCCACCAACGCCCAGCGCGATGTCCAAGCCCAGCGAACCGGTGGACACCACCTGGATGGCTTCGTCAATCTCGGCGTCGCCCATCTTCATGATGGAGCCCTTGCCGAACTGCTTTTCAATCTGCTGCAGCGCCGCTGCAAGCGCCTTTGCCTTGTTGTCGTCCATTGCGATACCTCGATAGTTGTTGGAATTATGGCACAGGGGCCAATGTTGGAATAGAAATTGCTGAATACAAAACCCCAAGGAGTATTGCTGCTTGATGCTCCAGTTAGATCTGCCCAACCCAGGCCCGAGACGTACGTCACCGTGTTTCAATCGATCACGAGGGCACGCTCGGAAAGGCGTGACGCGAGCAACTGTTCAAACATACAGTATATCTAAGTGGGGGTCATTGGCAAGTACTAGTCTTTTCCAACATGGTATGAGTCTGAACGGGTGTGGGTGTTTCTAAGGTGGAATGAGTCTGAAGGGCGATGAAGGGGTCGATCATTGGAAACATGGTGATCGACATGAACGAGAAGCGGTTGGTG
>WBZP01000306.1_pt2 | contig 64882 bp, 57 predicted proteins | sample 5204301 | NCBI WGS metagenome assembly WBZP01 (sample SAMN12412401, study PRJNA552823) | activated sludge metagenome | isolation source: activated sludge from nitrification reactor of wastewater treatment plant... | place: USA: Pennsylvania | collected 2017 | reverse complement strand
GATGAAATTTTCCTTTATCCCGGTTTTTGCGTTCATTTTTGACAGCTGGTAATAATAGCCGCTTTTACCCAGGCTGTCAATTTCTGCTGCCCGCAACAGCGTGGACATCTTTATCACGACGGCTGAAAAACCCCAGAATTTATTATCCCTGAAAATAGGTAAACGCCCAACAATCCCGAAGCCACCCTGCCGGAGTTCGTATGGACCGGAAAAAAACATGGTATTCTTCTGTATGGCTTTGAATGCCTCCTTGTTCCTGGCAGAGTCATTGAGTATATCGTAACCAAGTACTTTCTCATTGCCAGCTAACGGGTATACATACCTGATAACACCATTGGGTACCAGCTGCAATGCATCAATATTCTTATGTGTATTAAGTATCTGTGGTGCAATGGAATCAAATCCTTTCACTATGCCATGATCATCAATAAAAAAGGAAAGAATTTTTGTGGCTGATAAACTGTTGTATAAAGATTCCTGTAACCTAGAACGGGCATTGTTAGCAATGGAAAGCGACCTTACCTTTTGCTCTTTTTGCAGGTTTATATACCGCTGGTAAATATACCCGGCCACCAATATGAATAACACAAAAAAAACGGCTATTGCTGTAATAGCAGAACGCCTTACGGATATTAGCTTATTGACAGAACCAGGTTCATTATCTATATTGTTATATTCCTCCATTATTACAGTTTAGCGGACAATTTCCTTGAAATCAATCCGGCAAAATTAGCAGTAATAGAAACAGTATAGATTACAATATTATTTGTATATGTAAAATGCTGGTTTCTTATGATAACTTCTGTAAAATATGCATAAAACTAAAAAGGGGGATGATTGTTGGTTTCCCTTATATATACAAAAAACCGCTGATCATTAACCAGCGGCTATCAAAATATTCTTAAAAGCACTTACATAACAGGTGCTGTTAATGGGTTGTGATTGGGATTAAATATACTGCACAAAACAGTAACATGATAAGTAAATGCCGTTGTTTTTCCCTTTTTACCGGTAACTGTTAATGTAATATCATATTCTCCGTGCATTGGGAAGTAAAATTCGGGGGTAGCTTTATCTGAGGTGGTTCCATTTCCGAAATCCCATTTGTATGAAACTGCATTTTCCGATTGGTTTTCCAGTTGCAACAACTTTCCTTCCATTACCGTATTATTTGTTTCATTCTTAATTTTAAATGATGCAGTTGGTTCATTACATCCCACCTGGTCTTTATTACATCCTGCTATTACTGACATTAGCAGGAAAGCTATTATAATATTAAGTTTCATGATAAAAATTTCATACAAGATACAAAATTTTTCCTTCTCCCCAAAAAGGAGCCTTCAATAACCATTCATTAACATGACTGTTGTCGGTAACTATAATATAAATTAATCGGCTTTTTGCAGAATAGAGCTTTTAAATATGATCAGCCTTTAAAATTATCTAGCAGATGAACATGCTTTTTATTGGCGCTAAACATTTGTAAACCAAGGGATATGCTCATATGTGGCAAATCATATTTTTTCCTGTTCATCCTGCTTATTTTAGATAGGATATCCAGGTGCCTGATGATCTCTTTCCATGCAAAAAAGATAGAATGCTTTGGATCGTACATATGGGTGGGTTCACTGCCGGCCCCATTCAATTCTATAATTGAAATATTCTTACCGGCTTTCAGTTCTTCCCAGTTGTTATACCGTATATCCAGCCTGCCGAAATAAAAGCCATTTATCTGTTTGCATATCTTATCCAGTGAATCAGAAAGTTCATTATCTATTAAATGACTGGCATCTATGAATTTTGCTCCCCGTACATGATTCCCGTATGGAACCAGTATCAGTTTTTCTCCGTTATCCGGAACCCTGCAAAAATCTTTACTGTTTGAGGCACGCAGGGTTTCCAGTTGAAGTATCGAACGTTTATCACGCCTTAGCAATTGTTCTATCGTATCGGCACCATTGCCTGTAACAGACAATAACTCCTTATATACGATACCGGAAATGGTACCGTTTTCCCTATCCGGAAACCGGTAGTAAAAAATGCCTGCTTCATGTTCGTAGGCTATATATTCCTGAACCAGGAAATCGAAATTTGCGGAAAATATATAATCAGACAGTTCCTGCAGGTTGTGGACTTTCCTTACGGCTTTACCCTGCATGCCTATATCAGGCTTGCAGATTAAAGGGTAATCCAATGCTGATTTTTTAATCAATGATAAAACTTCCTCTAAAGTTGCTCCTGTTTTGAAAAACAAGGTTGCAGGATAATACTGATGCGGGATAAGGTCGTAAATCTCTTTTTTTGATTCCAGTAAAAAACCACCATTCCTGATGGTTGGGTTAGCGGTATTAAAAAAGAAAAACGAACGGGATTTCAGGCTAAGCCAGAACCAGTAAATGTATACCGGTAAATAAACAATATGAAAAGGCCAGTATTCCCAATGAAGCAGCCGGATAAAAAATGGTTTATTCAATAATCTACCAAACATGTGATGCATTAAAGTATTCCCTGGGTATGACAAGATCTCAAGTCCATGGCAGTTTCGTATAATTTGTTATTAAGCCTGTCTGCATATTTCATGCTGCAATACTGATTCTTTAATTCAACGGAAGTAATACTAACCGTTGTTAGCCTGTTATCGCGGTTCATAACCAGGTCGTTCTCTTTATCACCATCTCCGGTATTAATATGGAAATCAATAATGTTTTCCTGAACCGGATTCGGGTTTTTGTTTATAAAATCGGCAAACCATCGTTGTCTTTTAGCGATCACCTGTTCATCATACAAAGTAACAGAAGACCAGATACAGGGCTTTGAAGGATCCAATTGCCGGCTATGCTTTCTATCGCCCGTCCAGGTGAACTGATGCAATTGATTATTGAAATGGATTATGGTAAAAGGTTCAATTCCTATAAGGTCCATTTGCTGAAAAAAATATTCAGGGTTTGCTGATTGAACCACTTCAAGAAGGATAATTCCCCTGCTCAACCGGTATGGTGGATTAGCCTGGTGTTTCATAAATCCCCCATTTAACAGAACAGCTGTGTTATTATTTTCATGAACGGCAATCCAGGAACCTCCTGCTGAACCATCTTTGGGATACATGATTCGCCGGTCATCTGCTGAATAGATAGCCGGTGGCAGTGCTTGTTGCCGAACAAGCTTTTCATCGCGGTTTGATGTGATGTATGTTTTTCCGTTAACAGGAATATAAGTTACTGTACACATGCTTTCCTGTATTTGATGGTTGATGATGCAACACCAAAACCTTCCGGTAACGGGAGAATAGCCACTTCATTGATTCCAATGCGGATCAATGCCATATGATGTACTGTATGTTCCAGGTTGTAAATCAGTTCACGGAAATAATTTGTTTTCACCGGAAATGTTTCTGCCTGTGATTCATTACAGCAGGTATACAACAACAATTCCTTATCTGGCCGGTCAATTTCCTGTATGATTGTATTCATTAACCCAACGGCAAATTCCCTGTCGGTTTCAATCCGGGTATCCCGTTTGCGTTCTTCATAATTTACATTTCCGGTTTCATACCCGGTGAAAAGGCAATAATGGAGCTCAATCACATGCCGCACATGCTGTCCTATACTTGCATTAAAAAGTGTTTTACAAGGCCTGCCATATTCCTCCGCAGTTAACTGGCTGATTGCACTTACCAGTTGCTGTATCACATTTTTGTGTAAGCTGTGAAATTCCATGAATGCAGATTTTGAATTAAAAATTATATGAAACGCCTAATCCAAGGTTATTTGCCTTATTTCGGAAGCGGTCTACCAGTGTTCCGTCTGGTGCAACCTGGTTAACCGTTGCTGTTTTATATTCTATGAATACAAATTGATACAATGCTTTTATACCCCACCGGGAATTTACCTTATACTTTACAAAGAACTCTGAATTAAGGCTTCCATAATCATGATCACCGGTAAGCAGCAGGTTAAATGATGCCGGCTTTGCAGCTGGTTCCAGCGTTGTATTACCGTTACTGGTTAATATGGCGCTGCTTTTTCTGCCAAAGGTAAATCCGGCCAAATCTATGTTAAACCCGGCATACCATTTTGAAGTAAAGTTATATCCTGCATTGATGGTAATATTCACCGAATGTGTCAAAGGCCTTTGAACGGTCAATGTATCATGGTAATCTGTACGCTGTCCTGCAAAAAATATCAGGAAAGGGGTTGTATTTGTCCGGGCAAGCCTGGCGGGTGCTGTAATAAAATCTTTTTTTGTTCCTATATAACTGGTCCACCGCAATCCCACACCTGTTTCAAACCTTTTCCGTTTACCCAATTTCCAATTGCGTACATATGAAACGGCAACAGTTCCCTGAGAATTTCCAATGGTACCGGAAAGATCAACAAACTGGTTGACCCTGCTCCGTTCTGATTGCGCTTTTACAAACTGGCTGCTGCTCATGACAATAATCAGTAATAATATTTTTCTCATTATCACGATAAATTAAAATTAAATAAATTATACCTGAGTTTATTGTTTTTTCCCAAATACCTGTTTTATAAACAACTGTATTTCATTTTTATACATGCCCAGTAACCCTGCACAGCAGATGAATACCACTACAGCGTAGATAAATAACTGCCCGCCATCATCTTTTACCACTATACCCAGTTTTGATAGATGAAAAAATATGGCTCCTGCCATCACACCCAATCCCAACAAAGCTCCTTTCCAGGTATACCGTGGTATTAAGATAAGTATGGAGGCAATCAATTCGGCTATACCCGATCCGATCCGTCCCCACGGCTCCATGCCTACGGTAGAAAAAATATAAACAGATTCTTCTGATGCGGTGAATTTGAAGAATAAGGTCTGTAACATGATTGCTGCTGCAACCAACCGCATCGTCCATGTTAGCGCCAGTTTCAGGTTTATTTTCATTCTGTATGTTTTTAATTAACGAAATATTTTTTCCCAGTTCGCATCCGCCTGCTGCTTAAGTCTTGTTTCATCTTTATTCCATGGCTTGATGGTATTGTTAAACAGTTTATTATAAAACAGGTAGAGCCTGCCATCTACAATCTTGAACGTTTCCGGATCTACTTCCACTTTTGAACCGTCTGTTCCCATAGCAAATGCACACCATCCTCCATACTGTGGTTCATACATGGCAGGAGATTTCTTAAATGCCGCTTTATTGCTTTCTGAAGAGAACATGTACGTTATTCCACGGTAAAAAACAGCCCCCAATGCCTTTTTACCCTTTATTGCCTTTTGCATGGTAAAATAGGCTACCGGATCATACCCCTGCAATGCAATTCCGTTTTGCAGGTTAAAATGGTTTATCCTGGATTGGTTTACATCCTGGGAATAAGCCCCGGATACGAATAAACAAATAAACAACGCAAGTAAGATGCTGATTTTCATAATGTAGAAATTGTTTGTCAAATGTAGAAATTGTAATAAATGACATTGTCGTATAAATGACATGTTAAAATCATTAATGAAGCTTTAACAAAATCACATTTACGTTATCTGGCGGGCAAGGACCAGATAAATTCAGCATTGACTATTCTATTACAGGGAATAAAAAGAAACTGAAATGGTACGATGAACGTTATTAGTATCTTTATGCATCAGAACAAAATTTATCTAACTACTTTGTCAAATATTACCTGCCATTCCACATTATTACTCATTCGCGGGTTCGACCTGTTTGCCCAGCTTACTGAGGAGGAATATGAGGATTTACATGTCATTCACAATTTTATTGAAGCTGGCAAGGGTGAATTTATCTACTTTCCATCCCAGCATAACAATAAATTATATTTTGCCAAGGAAGGATATATCAAGATAGGTTATATAGATGAGCAGGGTAATGAATGTATTAAGGAGGTGATACAAAAGGGTGAAATATTCGGTCAGATTACTTTAGAAAAAAATAATTCTCAGGATGAGTTTGCAAAGGTATATAGGGCGGATGTAAGCCTCTGTGCTTTCAATATAGAGGATTTTTACAGGTTATTGCAAAAAAAGCCTTTGATGGCATTGGCTTTCAGCAACCAGTTGGGTAAAAAAGTGAGAAAGATTGAAACCAGGCTGGTTAACCTTTTAAACAAAAATGTTCAAAGCAGGCTAATAAACCTGCTTGTACAGTTGATTCCCGAAAAAGAAACATCCAATACTGTTGAAATAGAACGGTTTTTAACCCATGAGGATATGGCAAACCTGATTGGGTCTTCCCGCCAGACTATTACCACCACACTTTCAGAACTGGAATCACAGGGACTTGTTTCCATAACAAAAAAGCATATCAGGATTCCTGATTTAGATATCTTAAAAAAATCTGCAACGTCAGGTAGCTGACCTTTTGTTATTAAGTATATGTATAGTTTTATTATGTCGTAAATCTTAAAACTATTCATATGAAAAAAATCCTTCCCCTTTTACCTGTAATCATTACATGTGTTATCATCCTTCATTCATGTAAGAAAACATCCGACAGGTTTATTAATGAAAGCCTGGCTGCTGATACTACTGCGATATTAAAATTCCAGGGTAATTTTATCTCAGGCCCGTATGGTACGGTTTCCGGTATGGCTAAGATTTATTTAAAACAGGGGCAATACACATTGGCACTGGAGAATTTTTCCAGCAGCAACGGGCCGGATCTGAAAGTATATTTATCGAAAGAACAAATACCCGTGAATTTCATAAAGCTGGATAACCTGCGTTCAACCATGGGAAACCAGCTATATACTGTAACCGGAATGCCAAATTTTGCAGCATATAAATATGCACTCATTCACTGCGAACAATACAATCATTTGTTTGGGAGCGCTTTGCTGGAATGATTATTTATTGCAAAGCAGTTTTATGGTATTATATAATTTAAGGTGGCCTCGCCAGGAATCGAACCTGGATCTGGAGCTTCGGAAACTCTTATACTATCCATTGTACTACGAGGCCAATAATTTTAAAATACTCCTTTATTTAATTCAGGTTGCAAAAATACAGTAATTGGATTAATTGATTATGATTGCTGTAACAATGATTACCGGCTTACCTCCTCATTTTCCAAAATCCTGGATATTGGTACCGAATATTTTTACAGCAATGGCGAGCAATATCACCCCAAAAAATTTCCTTATCACAATCATACCATTGGCCCCCAGCATCCTTTCAATCCAGCTCAACGATTTTAGCACCAGGAAAATGACAACACAGTTTATCAGGATACCGATTAAAATACTGGCGTCATGATAGTTGGCCTTTAAGCTCATGATTGTTGTTAATGTTCCTGATCCGGCGATGAGCGGGAATGCAATAGGAACTACACTGCCACTTTTGGGATCACTATCGGGCTTGAAAAATTCTATACCCAACACCATTTCGAGGCCAATGATAAATATAACGATGCTTCCTGCCACGGCAAAAGACTTCACATCCAGGCCCAGGATATTCAAAAACTGCTGGCCAACCAGGAGGAACAGGATCATTAATCCACCGGATGCCAGCGTAGCCTGCAACGATCTGATCTTTCCGCCCATCTTATTCCTGAGTGTTGCCAGAACCGGGATATTGCCAATCATATCAATAATGGCAAACAGGGTGAATGTAACCGTTATGATTTCATTGAGCGAAATTCCTTCAAAATTCATGTAAACAATTTATGCAAATATAGCATATACAGCACGGTACATAACCTGGATGAAGTAATTATAACGATGCCTTCAGTGATATGCCCGCATAGATCAATTGACCGGCTGACGGGTTATAAAACCTGTTCCCCGCCGCATTCAGGTCGTTACCCAAACTGTATTGGTCATTAAAACTCTTTTCAAACGAGCAGAAAAAATCAGCATGAACCTTTTTTGACAACCTTGCCTTATAGCCTGTTTTAAAAAACAACAACCGGTAATCTGTGGCAAACACACTGTTGGCATCATTCAAAGGTATCTTTGCGGTATAGCTGGCTGTTATGTTTGCATACAGGCCCGGGGCAGTAATGATATCAGCACCTAAAACCGCCACATCGGGAGGGGTGCCGGTAAGCCTGTTGCCATCGTACACTGCAGTGCCCTGAACATAATTAACAAACCTGGCATGTATGTTCGTATAATTTATCCATATCTTCAGCAAACGGGTAAACCGGCTGTTATTCTGTACCGGTAAATAATGTAATGCAATTTCATATCCACGCTGGCGTGTTTTACCTGCGTTTACAAAATAATCGGCCCCCGAAGCATCTCTCCGGCTAACGATGGTGTTGCCAAGCCTGAACCAGTACAGGCATGCATCAACAGAAAGCCGGTTATGGAAAAGATCCGCTTTTATACCGGCTTCCACATTAAACCCGGTTTCGGCGTTAAGCCTGTAATTGAAAATGCCATCGCCGGCCCTAACCTCATCGATCGTTGGCGGCGAATATCCGTTACCGGTAGCAACATATATACTGGCCTTATTCCTAATTTTCTTAAGCAACGAAAACCTGGGAACCACCTGCGGACTGAAACCGCTTTGCTGCTTTTCCGGATAAACCTGATTCAGGCGCTTAAACCCATAATGGAAACTATTATAACTCACACCTGCCTGTATAAACAGGTTATAACCAAGGCTGTAATCGGCCTGCAAAAAAATATTGAACTGCCTGGAACTGATCTCATCATGAAACTGCAGGCTATCTGCCTGGCCAGTCTTATTGGCAAAAGTACGTGCACGTACAAAACCATACTGATATTCGGCGCCAAAAACCGCGGTGAGCGACTTGTTCACATATTTTGTAACCGTTCGGGCGCCAAACCCGTTTTCAGCCTTCTTCTCGTAATTACGGATGGTGGGGTTACGGAAAGCTGTATTGGACATATTGAGGGATGTGCTGTTATCCCATCTGCTGTTAAACCGATACTCATTTGCCACACTTGCATAAACAGTTTTCAAATATAAGGCCGCCTGTTGTGCCACCGCACCGTTGAATATACCTGCTGCGGGCCTGGCCTGTTTGGGATCTGTAATCATTTCTGCAAATGTTAATCCGCCCGGTGTCTGATAAACAAGATCACTATAGAAAATATTGGTTCGGATCAACTGCCTTTTACTGATATCGTATTTACCGGAAAGGTTTACAACATCCCTGCGCATATTGGTGTGTTCGCGGTATCCGTCGCTTTGTTCATGGGTGAATGACAAACCGGTTGATGCTTTCCCGGTTTTCCGGTTATAAGATGCAAAGGTTGAAAAGGCGCCATAACTACCGGCAGTTGTTTTAAACGAGAGGTGATTACCCATCGCTGCCTCTGTATGGCTGCTGAGTAAAACTACCCCACCGGTTCCCGGGCCATACATACTACCCGCAGGGCCTTTCAATATCTCAATCTTGCCAATATCATGTATGGAAAGTTCATTCAGGTAGGTGGTTCCGTTGGCATCTGTAAAGGGAATGCCGTTCCAGTAAACTTTTACATTCCTCACACCAAAAGTAGAGCGAAGCAGGTTGCCACGGATGCTTAGCCGGTAGCTGCCGGGGCTGCGTTCATCCATCTTCACCCCCGGAACGGTATTCACGGCAGGAATGAATGAGTGGCCGCCAAAACGCTCCAGTGTTGCCTTATCGAGCACAGTTACCGCAGCGGCAATATTCCTTTTGTTAGTGTTCCCTTCAAATGACTGTACAATGGCTTCTGCCAGGTTAAACCCTGATTGCTTCATTGCCACATCGGGCATATGTTCGTGATTGACCTGCAGCAAAACAGTTTCATAACCTATATGGCTAAACGAAATAATTACCGGAAGTGAAGCAACCTGTATCACATAATTTCCTGCCGAATCTGTTAATGTACCGGTACTGCTTTCTCCGGCAGTAACACTCACCGCATCCAGGGGTTTCTGAAAATTACCCAAAACCTTCCCCCTGATGATGTGCTGCGAATTACAGGCACATGCTAAAGCAAGTAGTATGAACAAAAAGCCGGTGAATTTTTCCATGACTGCGTGAGGATATAAATTTCAACCTTTTAAACGAAAAAGAGGCTGAAATCTTGCCTTACCGGTAAAAGATTCCGGGCGCTTCAATCATCATTGTTTAACCGGGGATATTGATTCCTGAACTATACCCTTCCTTTAATTCCTGTAAACAGTTCAGGCACAGGCAATCCTGGTAAACCATAGCTATATGGTGAGCCAACGCATCGGGTATAACTACCTGGTTACACTGACATATACTGATGTTCCCCGCCCGGCATTCGAAAAAGCGATTACAGCGGCCACATTGTTTTTCTTCATGCTTGTGCATAAGGAAAGATATATCTTTTATATAATCAGAATTTCAGGGAAAGACCGGCCATGAAATTGAAACGGCGGCTGTTATATCCCCTCACTTCCTGGTACTGTTCGTCGGTAACATTTCTGAAATCGGCAAACAGTTTTATCATCCTGTTTATAGAAAAAGAAGAATAGATATTCCAGGTATAATACGCAGGCATCTCTACCGGAGGCGCCCCAAACACAGCTTCCATTCGCTTTCCAACACTTTGTATACCGGCATTCAACTGCCATCCTTTGCTGATTAAGAAACCGGCATTCAGGTTTATCAATTGCCTTGGCCTCCTGTACAGGTTAAAAAAAGTGGTATCCTTATTGTTAATCGGTGACGTTATCTTTCCGTCGAGGTTTGTATAATTGGCATTCAGGGTAAGTTTACCAATATCTACAGATGCCTCCAGTTCAAATCCTTTATCTTTTTGCCGGCTGGCATTCACATAATAGCTTTCATAATTGGGCGGCCCGGCGCTGAAAAATTCTATATTGTTTTTAATGTTCCTGATAAAATAAACAGCCCGCAGGTTAACTGTTTCCTTCTTATACTGTACACCGCCTTCGAAACTGAAAGATTGTTCCGGTTTCAGTTCTGTATACGGATTCCTGTATTCGGAATAAACCTGGTACAGGGAGGGCGCTTTAAAACCTGATGCGATATTGACAAACAGCTTAACTTTTTGGGCTATCACATAAGAAGGGTTAAATGAATAGGTGAACACATTGCCATACTTGTTAAAATTATTATACCGGCCGCCCAGCTCAGCGCTAAATCCGGCAAGGCCCTTAAGCGTTATTGACGCATACACCCCAAGTTGCTGAACGCTGGCACTGTCGCCTAATGCAGTGCTGTAAGGCCCGAAGCTGCTTAATGAAAAATAATCCTGGTCAGTAACCTGCTTCCTGTAATCAGCTCCTGCCATCAGTTCAATATGCCTGCCGAGGGAAATATTGCCGTATAATTCTGCAAAATGCGATTTACCCATGTACGCGCCTTTGCTGAAATAGTTAAAACCCGGCGCAGACAGCGAATCATCAAGGTAATTTCTTTGCGCTTTGTTAAAACTGTAATTCACATGTAAAGCAGTGTTACCTATCGTGTAATCGGCACCGATAGTTGCCATCAGGTTTTCGGTGCTCACCGTATAATCCGCATCATCCGTATAAGGCCCGGCATCAGAATCGGCTTTATACCTGCTGAATTGAGATGACAGCCTTAACGCCAGTTTTTTCCCTACCTGCTGGTTTATATTTGCCCTTACCACATGCTGCTTAAAACCGTCATTGTCGAACTGCCCGTTTCCTGTTTCATCGGATGCGGAGGAGAAGCCGCGGCTTGACAAATGGCTGTACTGTATATTATACGCCGTTTTAGCAATCGTTCCGCTCACAGCAGCCGTTCCTTTAAAACTTCCGTATGTGCCAGCTGCCAGGTCTGTTGCAAGGCTGATCTTTTTTGCATCGCCTTTTTTGGTTATGATATTTATAACTCCGGCGATGGCGTCACTACCATATAAAGTGGACAAGCTCCCCTTTACAATTTCTACGCGTTCAACCTGGTCAATCGGAATAAAATTGAGGTCATAAGCCCCGCTGATGCCGGATGCGTCATAAACAGGAATACCGTCAACAAGTACCAGGGTTTTACCGGCAGATGCGCCACGCATGTACACATCCTGGTTGGTGCCTGCCGTATTGCCACTGCCGTTTACAATCAATGCAGCCTGTGTGTTTAGAACATCCGTGAGGGTTTTTCCCGTGTGCCGGGCCAGTTCCTGCCGGTTGATAACGGTTACAACCTTGCCTGTTAATGATTGTTTGATGGGGTTTCTGGTTGCTGTTACCACCACTTCATCCAGTTGCCTGGTACTGTCTTTTTGAGCGTATGCAGCACTGCCTGTGAATACAGCAGCCAGCATAAAAAATTTCATTTTCATCTGTGAAAATTTTTTTGGTGACTGCTTTCGTGGAAAAATTTACCCGGTACCAACCGGGAATTGAAATATAAATGCTTTGCAGCTTTTACACTCCATGCTTTTCACCCGAAAGCTTTGAATGATTGTTAACTGGCCTGGCAGGTCTTCTGGCTCAACCTCACCTGATTGCCTTCCCGTTTTTAAAACAGTGGCGCGAAGAATCAGCGTGTTCCGATACCATAAGGTAAAGGAGGTTATTACAGCTACGGGGATAGCGCCGGAATGTACCGGACTTCCCTTTTAATCCCGTTTTCCGGGAACCGAACCGCTGCAAATGTAAATGGTTTGATATTTATGCTTACGAAAAATTTATACACATAAAAAAAGGGCTGTTATTGATAACAGCCCCTTATATATTTTCTTTACCCGCAATTAATCTTCTTTTTTACACTCTCCCACTATTTTATGAAACAGTTCGTGTGCATCAGTTATCAGCACTTTCAGTTTCATATCATCCGCTTTTGCTTTAACAGCGCCTTCCAGCACGATGCATTGCTCCAGTAACTTGGTTAATGTTTCGGCGGTTTCCTTGGGTTTGTATGTATCGGGTATTTTGGATTCCTTCCAGGCCTTGGCTGCCATCAGCAGGCTATCTGCCTTTATTTTCAAAGGTTCATAATTACCTTCCTCTGCCGGGTGAAAAGTTTTAGACATCAGCGCATGAAATGCTTTCAGTTCAGGCCAGGTAGTTTTAGCTGTTTGTGCAAAACCGATGGCCGGAAACATGGCCAGCACGATAACGATTAAACGAATAATTGATTTCATAATAATTTTATTTTTTGCAAAAATAATCAATTATTCAATCGGCTTACAAATCATTTTACCCCTTATAAACCGTCAATTCAGCGGATAAATTCAATTTTTCCATGCATTTGATACATTACAAAAAAGCTTACCTTCAAAATATGGCTTTAAAATCGAAACTGAACGCTTTCGACTTCACCATGATCATGGTAAGTTTTGTAATAGGAATGGGTATTTTCCGGACACCTGCCAATGTAGCCGCAGCATCACCTACACCAGCCATTTTTTTTGCTGCCTGGATTGCGGGTGGCATCATCGCCTTGTGCGGAGCGTTAACATACGCTGAAATTGGCAGCCGTTACCCGGTTACAGGGGGGTATTATAAGATATTTTCCTATGCCTATCATCCTTCCATTGCATTTGGCGTAAATTGTATCATCCTAATTTCCAATGCAGCATCGCTGGCAGGTGTTGCACTGATCGGCGCCGAATACATCATCAGGGTAATCATGCCCGGTTCCGGCCATACGGAAAGCATCCAGGTTATGATAGCCATTTTTTCTATCCTGCTTTTTTACGGCATTAACCTGCTTGGTTTAAAAATGAGTGCCCGTACACAGAATATCCTTACCATCATTAAGATTTGCCTGATTCTGCTGCTGATCACGCCTTTGTTCTTTGCCGTTAACAGCCCGGGGATTACTGCTTCTGGAGACACGACGGTTAACCCTACCCTGTTGGAATACATAAAGGCATTCGGCATTGGCCTGGTAGCTGTTTCATTTACTTATGGCGGTTACCAGCAGTCGATCAATTTTGGCGAAGAAGTGAAAGACCCGGCCAAAAATATCCCTAAAAGCATTTTCATAGGCATATCCATCATCATCCTGCTGTATCTAACTATCAATTACGCATACGTAAAGATTATAGGTTTTGAAAACCTGAAAGACGCAAAGGGCATTGCATCGGTGATGGCCGGGCATGTATTTGGGAGCGCCGCCGGGAATATCTTATCGGTATTGCTATTCCTGTCGGTGCTGGCCTATGTAAATGTGCTGCTGATGAGCAACCCCCGGGTGATGCAGGCCATGAGTGAAGAAGGGGTATTGCCAACCCAATTTGCAAAAAGAACAATACGTACGGAAGTGCTGCTAACATCCCTGAGTGTTTTTGCAGCCCTGTGCGCACTGATTGTTTTCTGGGCTAAAACTTTTGACGAGATACTGAGTTTCACCATTTTTCTTGATTGCTTTGGTATGGTTTTGTCGGCTGCCACTATTTTCATCTTAAGAAAACGTACCGCGGCGTTGGATAATACCGGAATCTATAAGATGAAGTTGTACCCGCTGATGCCGCTGGTATTTATAGCATCTTATATTTTTGTAGCCATCAGTATTTTCATAGATAAACCTTTTACGGCATTAACAGGCCTGGGCATACTTGCATTATTCATCGTTTTATACTTTGCAGTAAAATATCTTACAACCCGGAGTAAATCATAAACAGCATAAGATGGATATTTCATACATCATAAATGAACTGGCAGAAGACCGCGAAAATTATTTCAATGCGGTTGCTGCGCCTATCATGCAGACTAGCAATTTCTGTTTTGAATCTGTTGAGAAATTGCGCCATGCCCTGGACGACGAATACTCGGAATTCCTCTACAGCAGGGGCAGGAACCCAACCGTTGACATCCTAAGCAAAAAACTGGCTGCCCTGGACGGCGCTGAAGATTGCCTGGTTTTAAACAGTGGTGCAGCTGCCATATATATGGCTGTTATGGCCAATGTTAAATCGGGCGACCATATAGTAAGCGTTAAGAACCCGTACACATGGGCACAAAAATTATTCAATGATATATTGCCCCGCTATGGCATTACAACTACTTACATAGATGGCAGCCAGATTGAAAACTTTGAAAGGGCCATTCTACCAAATACATCAGTGATTTACCTGGAAAGCCCCAATAGCTGGGATTTTGCCTTACAGGACCTGAAAGCGGTTGCAGACCTGGCCAGGTCAGAAAACATTATCAGTATCTGCGATAACAGTTATTGCACACCGTTATATCAGCGGCCGGTGGAAATGGGAATTGACATCTCTATACAGTCTGCCACCAAATATATCAGCGGCCATAGCGATACTATTGCCGGCGTATTGAGCAGCCATGCCGGTATGATCAGAAAAATTTTCAACAGTGAATACCTTTGCGCCGGAAGCGGTATTCAGCCTTTCAACGCCTGGCTGCTCCTCCGGGGTTTAAGAACATTACCGGTAAGGTTAGCGCAGATAAGCCGTTCAACCAGGCAGGTTGTTGATTTCCTGAAACAACACCCTAACGTTGAAAAGGTAATATTTCCTTTTGATGATACTTTTAGCCAGTATGATTTGGCCAGGCAACAAATGGTCGGTGCCTGCGGCTTGCTCACATTCATCATAAAAAATGCCGGCTTAGCCGAAATTGAGACATTCTGCAATAACCTGGAACATATACTCCTTGCAGTTAGTTGGGGCGGACACGAAAGCCTGGTTATTCCACGAGCCGCCGGTATAAAAAAAGAAGCTTTTGATAAAAGCAATACGGACCACCGGATGATAAGGCTATATGTTGGGCTGGAAGACCCCGCCTACCTCATAAAAGACCTGGAACAGGCGCTTGCAGGCTTATGAAATCCTTAAAATTACCTGATAATTGCCGTTTATACAATAGAATACGCCGCTTTACCTCAGGAAATTATATTTTTGCCATATGCGTATAATATTTTGCACCTTACTACTGATATGCCTCTTGTCGGTTGGTGCCAATGCCCAGCAAAAATGGAACCTGCGTACCGTGGTTGACCATGCCATGGCGAATAATATTTCTGTAAGGCTTAGTGAAGTTCAGTCAAAAGTGGCAGGGCTTACCCTCAAGCAAAGCAAACTTTCACAACTCCCAAATGCCACTTTCAGCGGGAACACCGGTTACAGCAGCGGTTTAAACCAGGACCCAACCACATTCAGCAGGATTACCGAAACTTATCTGTCTTCGGGATTGCAATTACAAAGCAGCGCCGACATATTTAATTTTTTCAGCAAAAGAAATACGATAGCAGGCAACCAATGGGAATTGATGGCGGCGAAAGCCAATGTTGACAAGATTAAAAACGATATCGCACTAACGGCAGCTAACGGATACCTGCAGGTGTTACTGGCCATGGAACAGGAAAAGATAACCCTGGTACAAGTTACCCAAACCCGGGCACAGCTTTCAAATACCAGGAAACTGGTTGATGTGGGATCACTGCCCGAACTGAATGCCGTACAACTGGAAGCACAGCTGGCGCAGGACAGTGGGAATTATATTGCGGCAAAGGGGAATGTAACACTTAACATCCTCACCCTTAAATCATACCTGAATATTGATGCGGCTGCCCCGTTTGAAATAGAAACACCACCGGTTGAGCTGATTCCGCTGGAACCCATCGCCGACCTGCAGCCGGAAAATGTTTATCAACTGGCCATTGCTAACCAGCCATTGCAGCGTTTCAATGACTTTAAACTGAAAGCGGCTGAAAAATTTAAAGCAGCCGCCAGGGGCGCTATGTTTCCCACATTCTCCCTGTATGGCAGTTTGGGAAGCACCTATAACAACAGGGCAAGGGAAATAACCGGTTTCACACCAATCAATGCACCAATCGGAAATGTAACGGTGGGGAGTACCAGCTATGAAGTGTTCCCGTTACAGCCTTTTTATGACTATACTTACGGAAAACCGGGCTTCGGCACACAATTGTCTGACAATTTCAGGCAATCAGTTGGAATCAGCATCAGTGTCCCCATCTTTAACGGGTATGGCCTGCGTACCCAGTATGAACGCAGCAGGCTGAATATAAGCAGCCTGCAATTGCAGAAAGAGCAGGATAACCAGAAATTAAAACAGGATATTTACCAGGCCTATACCGCTGCACTGGTTGCACTGGAAAAATTCAATGCATCAAAAAAAGGCGTGGAATCCAGTGAAAAAACATACCAGTATGCAGGAAAAAGGTTTGATGTTGGGCTGTTAAACTCATTTGACCTGATTACCGCACAAAACAACCTGCTCAGGGCCAGGCTCGAATATTCCATCAACCAGTTCGACTATGTGTTCAAGATGAAAGTGCTGGAATTTTACAAGGGCCAGGGGTTGAAACTATAATGGCCGTAAGAACTAATCACGGCAATGCTTAGTTGAATTTTAACCGGTTATGATCAGATGAAGCTCACTTACATTTAACAACATAAAGCACAAGGAAAAAGACATATATGAACAAGAAAACAAAATGGATACTGATCGGTGTTGGCGCTCTGCTGGTGATACTGGTGGTTCTTTCCAAAACAGGCGTATTCGGTAAACACGAAGGAACAAAAGTAACGGCAGAAAAGGTGCAGCGGCGGACCATTATTGAAGTAGTAAATGCCAGCGGCAAGATTTACCCGGAGGTGGAAGTGAAGATAAGCCCCGATATCAGCGGGGAAATAACCGAACTCACCGTTGCTGAAGGAGATACCGTGAAAAAAGGACAGTTACTGGCACGCATATACGCAGATATTTACAGTATCCAGCGCGACCAGGCCGCCAGCGGCGTGGCACAAAGCAGGTCGCAGGTAGATAATATCCTGGCACAGGTTTCCAATGCCGAAGCTTCGCTGGAAGGGCTGAAAGCGAACATGGACCAGGCGCAGAAGACATATGACATGCAGAAAAAACTGTTCACAGATAAAGTGATCAGCCAGAATGAATTCAACATTGCAGAAGCAACATATAAAACCGCCAAGGCTAATTACAAAGCCGCATCGGAAGGTATCAGAAGCACCATCGCATCGGTAAAAGGCGCACAGGCCGGCGTTCAATCTGCAAATGCTACCCTGCAAAGGGCCGATAAAGACCTGAGCCGAACTGCCATCGTTGCACCCATGGATGGTGTTGTAAGCCTGCTGAGTGTGAAGAAAGGAGAAAAGGTTGCCGGTAACAGTTTTAATGTGGGAACCGAAATGTTACGGATTGCTGATATGTCAAAAATTGAGATCAGGGTAGACGTTGGTGAAAACGATGTACCAAAAGTAAAACTGGGTGATAGCGCTATCATAGATATTGATGCTTACAGCGACCGCAAGTTCAAAGGGATTGTAACACAAATAGCCAGCAGCAACAATGGGGCATCAACTCAAAGTGCACTAACATCAACCAGCAATGATGTAACGCAGTACAAGGTTTACATCCGGCTTCTTCAGGAAAGTTATGCCGACCTGCTTGGCAAAGGCAGTTTCCCTTTCCGCCCGGGTATGAGCGCCAGTGCCGACATACAAACCCGTACCGTTGAAAATGCACTGAGTGTTCCTATCAATGCGGTAACAACCCGTGATAAAAATGACAGTACAAAACTTTCAACTGCTGAAAAGAAAGAAAAAGAGGCATCGGTTAATTCGAATACCGGCAGCATGGATGACCTGGAAGTGGTAGTATTTGTTAAAGGCACCGATAACAAGGTGAAAAAAATGAAAGTGAAAACCGGCATACAGGATATTAATCATATTGAGATAAAAGAAGGCATCAAAGAAGGCGATGAAGTGATAACCGGGCCGTATGACATAGTAAGCAAAACACTTAAAGATGGTTCCGAAGTGAAAGTGGTTGACAAAAAGGAATTGTTTGAAAAAGACTGACCATAACCGTATCCATATAAACTCGCGTAAAACTGCGGCTAACAGATCCAGGTGAAATCAAAAACAATCATTGCCATCATTTTCATGATGATGAGCGCTGCATCACAGGCACAGGTAAGGACTTTACAGGTAAACGTGCTGAATAGCAAACAGGAAGTGATAGAACAGGCAACGGTTACCTTATTAAGGCTGCCGGATTCATCAGCCATAAAAAGGCAAACCGGGAAAAAGAAACCTGTATTTAATGTATTGATAAATACCAGCTACCTGCTTCATGTAACTTCTGCAGGTATGCAGGAATTCTACCGTTCATTTACGGTTGATGACAGCACCAATGCTATTACTGTTGAAATGCAACCAAATATCGGAAACCTGCAGGCCGTAACCATTGTTGCAAAAAGGCCCCTTATAAAACAGGACGACGATAAAACAATCGTAGATGCCGAAGTGCTGGCTAACAGCAGCACCAATGCCTATGAAGTACTCGAAAAAACACCGGGAGCCATTCTTGACCAGGATGGGAACGTGTACCTGAACAGCACTATCCCTGCCACCATTTTCATAAACGGAAGGGAAATGAAATTAAGCAGTGCAGACATCGCTTCGTTGTTAAAAAGCCTGCCAGCCGGAAGCGTGAGTAAAATTGAAATTCTCAGAACACCATCGGCTAAGTTTGATGCATCCAGCAGCGGTGGTATCGTAAATATAGTTTTGAAGAAAGGCGTAAAGCTGGGAACAAGCGGATCGTTGAATATCGCTTACTTCCAGGGCGTGTACAGCACCCAGACTGCCGGCTTCACTATCAACAAAGGATCTGGCAAACTAAACAGTTATCTCAATTACCAGTTTACAAAAAGGAATAATTTCGAATCACTTAATTCTGACAGGTTCATCTCCCGCGACAGTTCGGTGCTTACTCAAAAGTCATATACCACCTATCCGTCGCTGAATAACTATGTTAGCGCCGGCGGAGACTATGCTTTTTCAAAAAAATTCAATGCCGGTTATGATTTCCGTTTCAGCAATAATGACGGTAACAGTTATGCGCTAAACCTGATTGATATCAGCAACCGGCAAACCGGGCTGGCTACCGGTAAAAATGAATCTGACATTGACAACAACAACCATTCTGTTTTCATAGGAAATACGGTCAGTACCAAATACAAGATTGATTCTGCCGGAAGCGAATGGACTACACAACTGGAATATAATTATTACAAAAACAACAATGACCAGCAATACAGGAATATACCTTATATGCCAGCCGGGAAAACAATAGCCGGTGATGGTGAAAACCGGAACAGGAAAAACATTTATGTCATACAGTCTGACCTTACCCTGAAACTCCCCAAAAAATACACAATGGAAGCCGGGGTTAAGGCCACATTCAGCAACAGCAGCAACAGTGCCGCTTATTTTAAGGATACCGGTAACAGTGTCCGGTTTACAGACACTTATCAAACCAACACTTTCCGTTATAAGGAATCCATCTTTGCCGCTTATCTGCAGGTTTCTAAAACATTTTTTGGCTTTACGCTTAAGCCAGGGATTCGCCTGGAACATACCGATATCAATGGAAGGCAGTTAATTCCAAGCGACACCAATTTTTCAATTAAACGAACAGACTTATTCCCGTATGTTTACCTGAAACATAACCTGTTTAAGATGTTCGGGGTGCAACTTGTTGGAAATGCAATCTTCCGCCGCAGCATCAAAAGGCCATATTATGAAATACTGAACCCTTTTCCCAGGTATGTAGACCAATACCTGTTTGACGTTGGGAACCCATCACTGAAACCGCAGTTCACCACCAATTATGAACTGAATGCAAGCTTTAACGACATACCGGTGCTGTCGTTCGGTATCAATGAAACTAAAGACATTTTCAGCAATGTAACTTACCAGGATAATGTGACCAAAATTGCGTTCAGGACTTACGACAACCTGGGCAAAAACCGTGAAATATATGCGAGGCTTATAGGCGGAATACCACCAGGAGGAAAATACTTTTTTTACATAGGAGGTCAGTATAACTACAACCGGTACAGGGGCACTTACCAGGGCAGCCCGCTGAATTATGACCGCGGCAGCCTTACCGTTTTCATGTTCCAGGAACTGAAAGCAACACCCACGTTTACCATCAACATGCAGGGTTTCATGCGTACAAGGGGATTACAAAACCTATACGAACTGGAAACATTCGGCGGGTTGTTTGTTTCGGTGAACAAGGCACTGCTAAATAAAAAAATGAATGTGATCATTTCTATAAATGACCTGTTGCGCACAAACCAGGTAAGTTTCCGTTTAAACCAGGCTGATATAAACGCAACGGGTACACGAATAAATGATACCAGGAGATTAGGCGTTACAATACGATACAATTTCGGTATAAAACCAAAAGAAGAAAAGAAAACCAATTTTGATGCCCCTGCTGAAACAAACTAATTGGTATTAAGCTAATGATGAAAAATAAGCGGAACGTTATTTAAAAAGTTCTTCAGCAACAGCCACGCTTTCCGGTTTACCCACATCTACCAGTTTATCGCCGCTATGGTCGTACCCGTATATGGGATATGCTGCAGCCAGGCTCAGGTAGCTGTCAACCAGTGAAAATTTCCCGCGCTGCGGTACCAGGTCAAACACGGAGGGTTCAAATACTACAACACAGCTGTAAGCCATTGGCTTTAGGCCCGGCTTTTCAATTGAAATTCGTTCTTCACCAGTACTGCTGTTACGCCAGCCGCAGAGCCTGTTTTCTTCGTCAAATAAGAAATTGCGAGACGACTTCCTGTTTGTAATGCCGAATGAGATAAGCGCCTTTTTCTTTTTATGAAAATCAAGTAAGTGGTAAATGTTGAGGTCTGTCAAAAAATCTGCATTCAGTGTTATGAAAGGCTGGTTACCGGAAAGCTGATCCTTGGCTTTCATCAGGCCGCCTCCTGTTTCAAGCAGTTCGCCCGTTTCATCGCTAAAAGTAATATGGCTGCCCCAGCCATTATTATCCTTAACGGCTTTCATTACCTGTGCTGCAAAGTGATGAACATTAACAACCACATCCCTGATTCCATACTGCTGCAGGTATTCAATGTTCCTTTGCAATAAAGATTTGCTATTAACCAGTGCAAGTGCTTTGGGATGGCTGTCTGTCCATGGTTTAAACCTTGTTCCCAAACCAGCCGCAAAAATCATCGCTTTCATTTTAACCAGTTTTCTTTATTCGTATGTGTTAACTGAACCTTTACAGAAAATTTGTTTTTCAGGTGCCTTACCAGCGCTTCAGCTGCGTATACGCTTCTATGTTGGCCACCTGTGCAGCCAAAATTAATATGCAATGATGCAAAACCCCTTCTTATATATTCAGTTACCGAAATGTCTATCATACTGTACATGGCATTTAAGAAAACAGGCATTTCTGTCTGTTGTTCCAGGAAATCCTTCACCGGCTTATCAAGACCCGACAAGTATTTATATTCGTCAAACCTGCCGGGATTCAAAATTCCCCTCATATCAAAAACATACCCTCCTCCATTTTCCGAATCGTCTTTGGGGATGCCTTTCCTGTAAGAAAAACTGTTTACCGTAACCACAAGCAGGGTTTCTGCTGTTGCCTTTAGCGGCGTGAATGAAGCAATCACTTCATCGCTGATACACAAATCAAGCACTTTTTTAAATTCCGGTACAGAAATACCGATGCCCTGGTTGTTTACAAACCATTTCAGGTTTTGTAAAGCCAACGGTATACTCGTTAAGAAATGCGCCTTTCGTTCAAACAAACCCCTGAATCCATAAGCGCCCAGCACTTGCAGCAAACGGATAAGCACATACCCGTTATACTGGCTTTTAAATAACATTCGGTCAACCGGCTTATTTATCACTTGTTCAAATGCAATGATATAATCCTCCAGCAATAGCTGCTTCCAGTCATCGGGCAGGTTTGCACGTGCCTGCCATAATAAAGACGCCACATCATATTGCGGTGCACCCTGCATGCCGCCCTGGTAATCTATAAAATGCACTGTGCTGTTATCCCTAACCATGATATTCCTGCCCTGGAAGTCGCGAAACATAAAATAACGGTATTCCGTATGCGAAAGGTAATTACTCAACGCCTCAAAATCATCAATCAGCTTCTGCTTATCGTAAGGCTGCCTCAGTGCATCCAGGAAATAATATTTAAAATAAAGCAGGTCGGCCATGATAGCCTGTTTGCCAAAAGAAGTATTTGTAAGGCACTTATCGTAATTCAATCCAGCATGACCATTTACCTGCAAATTTGCCAGTTGCTGCAGGCTTTGCCGGTACAATGAGTATACTTCACCGGTATACCCTTTTTCTTCCAGTACATGCAGCATGGAAACATCGCCAAAGTCTTCCTGCAGGTAAATATTGCCTTCTTTATTTACACAGAGCACCCTTGCATTGGCCAGGTTTTTGGCAGAAAAATGGTTTGAGAAATAAATAAAAGTTTCATTCTCCCTGGTATTTGCCCCGTACGTGGCAATGAAAGACCCTTTGGAAGAACGGATGCGGTAATAATGCCTTTCGCTACCTGCCTGTGGCAGTTTTTCGATACTCTCTACCGGCACATCATGATAATGTCTGTATAATTGTGCTATTTGTTCAATAACCTGGTTCATATTCGTAAAAATAGAATAAATTGTTTACGATACGTATTATAGGGAGCCTCAAAGGGAAAACCTACTGGTTAAAAAAAACATTTTTATGAAACATATTCGCTTTTTGTTCATCACAGGCATTTTTTTGCTGAATGCCTGTGCTTCTTCAAAAAGTCCGGCCGTTATAGCAACCGAAAAGTCCATTTCGGGCATAAACTGGTATCTTAAAAAAATATATATGCCTGAGGCGGCACTTGATATCAGCAACCCGAATGCATACATCAAACTGGATGCAACAAAAAACTCAGCAGGGGGAAAGGGTGGTTGTAATAATTACGGAAGCAGTTATTCCGTGAATGAACAACAAATCACTTTTAAGAATATTTTCTCTACTAAAATGTTCTGTGAAAAATTCCAGGCAGAGGAAGATGCTTATTTCCGGCAACTGGAAAAAGTGAACCGGTTTGATATAAAGGATGACAAATTGTTGTTGTATATGGACAATACATTGTTACTGCAGTTTGAAAGATGATCATCATTAAATAAAAAAAAGCCCTGGTTTATTACCAGGGCGCAGCGGGAATCATTACTACCATCTGAAAGTAGCTACTTCAACATTGCCATACTGGTTGTCCATGGCAATATGCTGAACCTCCATAACCTGATTACACTGTTGAAATTTCCTGAAAATTATAACGCGTAAATACACAGGAAACTGGTGGTAATAATAATTGTATGCATTTATTCTCAACTTGTACAACCCTTTGGTTGCATTCCTGATTGAATGCCCGCTTATGAAATTATCATAATACCAATAATGCCTGTTTTTATTATTTATAACAGGTATATATTTATTTTCCTCTGCAAATTGGTTTCCCTGTGGGCCTGTAATACGCAAATCATCAAAATTATCACTATTGGATTCTACAGAAATATTCAGATCAACCGGCAAAGTTCTAACCAGGTTTGGATTAATAAATTCAAGACTGAGTTGTTCTTTGAACTGACTGATGACCGCATTCATTTCATTGATCGCTATCACCCGGTATTCTTCATCATGCATATAAATATCAGATTCATTACTTTTAATAATCTCATAGTATGCATTCACTGAAAGCTGATATTCTCCATCCTGAAAATAAGCTAGTGCCAGGTCTCTTTTTGAACCCAGGTCCCGGGGATTTTTTTCACAGATATCTTTATAAATATCAATTGCTTCCCGGAAATATTTCCATTTTTCAAACATAAATGCTGCCGCTTTCAACCCATCCGCATTTCCTCTGCACAATTCAATACCATCAAATAATATATCAAACGCCTGTTGGGTGTGATTTCTTTCCTGAAAATAATCTGCCATATCAAAATAAAATCCTGCTGAACGTACCTGGGATTTTTCCAGCAACATATATATTTTCCATAGCTCATCATCTGCTGCATTTTTAATCATTTCCATGTAGTCCATTTCTTCCATGTCTTTCAGTTTATAGGATTTCCACTGGTTATTGTAATAACTTCTTTTTGCTTTCTTTCCTGTTATTACTATAGCACCATTGCTTCCGTCTGGCCCGAATAGTGCAGCAGAAGCCGGGCCCTGCAGAACAGTTATCGATTCAATATCATCTATGCTGATTTCGCCGGGATCAGCAATAACCGTTCCATCCAAAACATAAATTGGACCTGAGCCAGTTGAAAAGCCATTTTCACCTCTTAACCTGACGGAAGATGCCGAGCCGAGTTTTACTGCAGACTGGCTTCTAACCTGCATTCCGGATACCTTTCCGGCCAGTGCATCATTAATATCACTACCCCTGGTAATATTTAATTGCTCTGCATTGATGGTTTGTACATTAGCCGACTGGCTTCTTAATGTACGCTTTGTTTGAAATGCACTTGTAACAATTACTTCTTTTATGGTATTACTGCCTGAATTGATTACCGGATAATTTTCAACCGTTCCATTCTGTTTAACCTGTTCCGCTTGTGCTATACCGGCAGTTGTTGTTACAGGTTGTTGAATTTTATCCAGGTCAATGGGTTCTTCATTACTGTTCCACCACTTCAGGTAATGATTATAGTAGTTTACTGATATCTGCAACCCGTCCTGGTCTGATAATTTCTTTAAAGACCTGATCTTATATTCACTCTTATAAACATAATTCCTTTTTGCACATTCTTCCACCAGTTCTTCGGGAGGAGCTATCTTATAGTTAATATAATCTTCTATTCTTTCCAGAACCAGGAATGCAGTTTGCGGTGTAACAACTTTTTCATTCAGTCCAAAATACACCAGCTCTTTCCAGTTGTTACCATATACAATGTTGTTATAAGCATGCAGCATGGTTATTTTCTTAAATAATCCGGGGTCACAATTCTCGGTTTCATCCAGGAATACTTCCCGGACCATATTATTAGTGCCTGTATTCCCAAAAAACAATTGCAGGTTTTCGTTGCCATTAAATGTTCCTGTTAGCACCATATTTTTACTGAACTGCACCGGGAAAGACTCATTCATTTTTACAGACCCCCCGGTTGATAGGTATTTCATTAAGAAATTCTGAGCCAGTTCAGTTTTCTTAAATGCTACTTTCATGGATGCTTTGTTTAAGTATACCATGGATCCGCCTGTGGCTGAAATAATTTTATTCAATAACCCAATGTCATTATAATCTGCAGATACAATACAAATTACCTGAACGAGTGCGCTTTTAGGTAAAGCCTTACCAATGGTATTGAAACCATCAGAAAAAATAAGAATTACATCACTATTTACTACCGACAGGTCCAGGTTACTAAACATGGTGGCACCACTATAGTTATATTCCAACAGGTAATTGCGCAGTGCTTTCAGGTTACCAGGTTTCGTCTCTATCACCCATTTTTGTTGAATAGCATGATTAAATAAAGTAATAGATGCTTTTTTAATATTATTCTCCAAAATGTATTGCTCCAGGTAATTAAGCTCTGCTTTGATATTCCTTGTGGAGGAAGAAGCAGAAACATCCCAGAATACACTGATAGTCTTTGGTGTTACCGGGTAAAATTCCGGTATTCCCGGAGCCACCCTCACTACAAAATTTGAAATCCCATTTTCTTTTGAAATACAAACTGCAGGAATACTTGTTACAGTAGGAATTGAAAATGCTACGGCCTGGTTAAGGAATATGTTTCTTTGACTAAAGCTGATCCCTGCATTCGTACCGGAAAAAAAGAATGGCATGTCTTTTAAAAGACCTGTTTTAGAAAATGGTGTAGATCCGCAACCTTCTACATTAACTTTGATATTAAATGAATCTGTTATTGTTGGAATATTCATAGGAAGGTAATATTCCAGCATGTCATCTGTTGCCAATAGCAACTGATCAATGGTCATGGTTACTTTACGGCTCCCATGAGCAGGTACAGGATAAACATTGATGGTATAATTATTTTGATAATCCATTTGTATGATGGCAGGATCAACACGCTTTCCAACAATGCTGTTATATGCACGGCTTGCTTTCCATCTTTCCTCGATAGAACCATTCCTGTATTTTCCGTTCAGATCAAGTTGAAAAGCTGTTATTACCTGACCCTTGTTTAAACTGAACCGGTGAACAGCTTCTGCTTCTACATCTTTAGGATTATAAAATTCCATTTCGATAAAAGTAGTTGCAATAAAACGGTTGGCTTTAACAGAAATGTTGCAGGTTTTTACATTTGCCTGCTGATCCAGCAACCTTGCCTGTGAGTTTGCAACAGGCAATAAGAGTGCATGCAGTAATACTGCTGTTATTAATTTCTTCATAACAATAGTTTTAGAATTGATCCTGAAAGAGAGAATCAGGTAATAGGGTTACCGTGCTGCACTTATAAATAAGGATTTAGTTATGAGCGGAAATGCTGCATGACAAGCGGTAATTCTTTTCCGGCTAAATAAATATTTGCAATAAATTCTGTAGAAAATAATGATAATTGCAGATAAAAGCATGCCCAAACAAATGTTTGAGCATGCTAAAAAACTATTCACCATCAGGTTCACCTGTATATGTGTGTAATGAATTTTTCGTTCGCTTTTTTGGAGCTGCTCCATCCATTTTTACAATTTTAGGAATAAATCTGCCTACAATATCTACCAGTGCCTGTTGCGATTTCATAACAACTTGAATATCCTTGTATGCAAAGGGTGCCTCGTCCAATCCGCCACCTATGAGTTTTACAGCATGCTTTCGTAATTCATTTTGTAAAGCATTGGCTGAAATTGATCCAAGTGCAGCAGTTCTGCTTAACCTTCTGCCGGCACCGTGTGATGCCGAATGTAAAGATGCTGTTTCGCCTTTACCCTTAACGATAAATCCGGGTGCAGTCATACTTCCGGGAATCACACCCAACAAATTTTTACCTGCAGGTGTTGCCCCTTTTCTATGTACAATTACATCTTTTCCATCAAAGTTTTCCTTCCAGGCAAAGTTGTGGTGATTCTCTACCATTTTTATTGGTTTCCTTCCCAGTTGCCCGGCAATCTTTGCATGAATCACATGATGACAGGCAGAAGCATATTCTCCTGCAAGGTTCATGGCCAGCCAGTATTCAATGCCTTCTTGCTCATCCAATGAAAGCCAGGCAAGATTATTTGCTTCACCGGGCAACCTTCTTTTTTGCTTTGCAATCTTTGTATAATGATTGGCTATGGCAGCACCTAATGCCCTGGAACCAGAATGCGACAACAGACCCAGGTATTTCCCCGGAACAATGTTCAACACTTCATCCAGTTCCTCAATTTCAACAATACCAAATTCTACAAAATGATTTCCTGAACCGGAAGAACCCAGTTGCCTGGCCGCTCTTGCCTGCAACGGTTTCAACATACTGATCTCATTGAAAAGATTATTGTCAAGTATTTCATGAGCCGTTGACCTGTCAAATTGCCTTCCGCCTCCAAACAAAGTCGCTTCATTCAATTCCCTGCTAAAATAACTTTCCTTTTGTACCAATACAGCAGGATCAATGTCAAAAACAGATAAACACATCCTGCAACCAATGTCAACACCAACACCATATGGTATCACAGCATTTTCTACAGCCAGTACTCCTCCAATTGGCAAACCATAGCCATGATGTGCATCCGGCATCAATGCACCAGCTATTGCAACAGGTAATTTAGCAGCCTGGTACATCTGGTTAAGTGCACCCTGTTCGATGTGTTCTGCTCCAAAAACATTGAATTGAATGCCATGCTGATTTAAAGATATTTCTGCTCCTTCTGCGGAAGGTTTCGGTAATAGCGCTTTTGCTATGGCAGAAAGTACTTCATCATTAATATATTCTTCCGGTGCATCTGAAACTTTTTTCAGAATCTCTATTACAACTTCTTTTTTATGATGTTTTAAATTCTTTTCCATCACATGCATGGCAATACTAATTACCGGCCCTTCCGGATAACCAATTTCCCTTATTTCTTTACCTTGTATTTTTAATTTTTTCATTATTTACTTTTTATGCCACTCAGGTACAAAGACTATAAACAATAAAATAATTTTTTACCATTTACAGTCTTTGTGCAGAGCAACTATTAACTTATTTAGTTGAAACAAAGATCTGTTTCAACTGATCTATCAATACCCCGTTACCATTCACACTGATATGACTGATCTTCTCTGCGATCTTTTCAACGTATTCCATTTCCTTCAGTTTCCAAAGCATCACATTTTCTTCCATCAGTTTCGCAGTATTCAACAGGCTACGGGTACTGGCAGTTTCTTCACGCCGCATGATAATATTGGCCTGGGCTTTTTTCTCTGCAACCAGTACCTGGTTCATTATCTCCTTTACATCACCGGGAAGAATAATGTCGCGGATACCAAACCCATTTACCAATACCCCCAAAGATTCGGCCTGTTCTTTTACAGATTCCAGTACAAAAGGCACAATACTTTCCTTCTTTTGCAACAGTTCATCCAATCCCAGCAAAGCAACGTATTCCCTTAATGCAAACTGAAAAGTAACATACAACTGTTTTTCGTATTCCCGGTTCTGCAACAGGGATTTTTCGATATCGGTTACCCGGTACTGTGCCCATGCATTGATACGAATGGCAGCTTTGTCCCTGGTGAGAATTTCCTGTCCGTTGATCTCTACCTGTTGCATACGTACGTCAACCTTACCTACTGACACCGTGATGTTGTTTCTCCACCAGTAATATACGCCGGCTTCCAGTATCTTTTCGTATTTGCCATCTGCAAACAATACAGCTTTCTCGTAACTTTCCACTGAAAATACCCTTACAAAAGCAGCCAATGCTTTATGTTGCAATATAGTTCTGCTGATATTTTCAGTGATCTCAATTTTACCGGTATCTGCTTTTACAAATTCATAATTAATCACAGATTTCCAGAAAGTATACCGGCCAGCCTGCAATACCTGTTTCAATAAACCATTTTCAAACTGCAGTACAATTTCATTTTCTTTTACATCAATCACATAAAGTGCATTTGCCAAAACAGCATCCTGTAACAGAATATTCAATTCTATGGAAGGAAAGAATTGTTTCAGCATATCGTACCTCCAAACCTCTTCCCCTTTCCAGAACCAATAAACTCCCTCTGACAGCATTTTTATGTACTCTCCGTTTTTTACTACAAGCCCAACTTCGTAGGCATTGATTTTAATCCTTTTCATTTTTTTTAATTTACCTGCTTTGTTCATGTTAAAAAAATCAAAGCAATCATTTAATAATCAGTTTACATAAAGCCGGTTGACGTTCCCCGGGATATCACGGTAAAGTGCTTAAGTCAATTAAATAATATCAGCAAACCTTAACACCTGTTCATCACATCATGAACATTACTCAAAGCCGGGCAATATTATCCTTTCGGCTGCCATTCACTTCAGCTGGTGATTTACCGGTTTTTATAGAAGCCATTACAGGCTTCCATAAATAAACGTCAACCATTACTTTATACTCATCCTTTTTAAGAAGTGATGTACTTCTTTGTTTAGTAAGCATCCGAAGTGCTTTGTGCTATCCACTACACTATCCACTTTACGGTGGAGCGGGATTCGAACCCGCGCTATGTCTGTTGCTCTGCCAACTGAGCTATTCGTATTAAATACGAAAGGGGAATCGAACCCCTGACCTACAGGTTAAAGAGGGCATTGCCAATTGATGCAACAGCATACAGAGAGCTAAGGCTTCTGCACTGTAGTGCTTTGTAAAACACGTACCAGGTTTGCAGTATATTCAACAATTCCCTTCTTGCCGTTAAGCAAGCTTTTAAATTGACGCTGCAGTCAACATATAAATATCTATCAATTCATTACTACATTACTGCGCCTGAAACCAATTACTTCCACCTTTTCGGGTTCCATTTGCCTTTCATGCTGGTTGGCCAGTTCAGCAACAGTCATGGGTTCTGTAATCAACGTATCAAATCCGAACTTTTCAGACAAGCGTTGCGACTTTTTAATACCCAGTTTTCCGAATTCATACCGGGCAATCAACCTGCCTTTACGCATCAATGCATTATCAACCAGTGTTAGTGAATTATTAAAAGTGCAGATGATCTGGACATTTAAAAAATCTGCCAGTAAACCATCTGAAATATTCAACAGGTTAGATACAGACATGTTGTTGCTGATCTTTCTGTCCATGATGATATTTTCTGCATCTTCAATGATCAATACACAATTGGGATTATCAATGAGCAATTCACTAAAATCCGGGTCCATCAGGTTTGTAGCCGCTGCCGGTGACAGAAACAGCACTTTCTTTTTGATCCGGCCCACCAGGTATCGCAGGTAAGTTGTTTTTCCTGTTCCCGGCAAGCCATGGAGCAATACAATTCCTTTATCATTTTGCTGCCTTAATCTTTTACTGATAACAGTATCCACTTCCCTGAAATCATCTTCATAATAAAGATCAATGTCCAGTTTCGTTTTATTGATCTCCATCCCTTTTAAGTACAAACCATTTCTGTTCCTTGAAACCAGGTTTATCTCCAGTGGTTTTTTTCGTTGTCTTGCTTTGAATGCTTTCATCAGCATTATACATATATCAATGAAATCATCCAGTTTACCATTGTGGTATATTTCGCAATAACCTGTGTCGAATTCAAGTATACAACCGTTGTTCAGGATCATGAATGTTTCATTAAAACCTGTTTTTCTGTTTTTATCATCGTGATACCTGTATGCATGAACAGATTTTACAATGGAAGCAAATTTTTCTTTGATCGCATGAAATGCTTTTTCCCCATCAATATTGCCAATATAATTTACACTTGGTATCGAATTAAAGCAATACAGGTATAATGCTTTACCGCAAAGGAAGCCATTGTCGAAAATGCTGTTTGCATTAAAGATGTTTTGCTGATCGATTTTCATTTTTTAATTTTTTAACCTTTTAATTGCGGACGAAACAGGATTTGAACCTGTACCACCGGGTTTTCAAACCGGCACTCTACCATTGAGTTATCCGTCCTTTTGCCTGAACATGTAAATACACTTCTGTTTACTTACAACCTGCGGAAACAGAATGATTCGAACATTCACCAGGAGGTTAACAACCAACTGTTCTGCCATTGAACTATGTTTCCCTGTAGTCCCGGTGAGATTCGAACTCACAACCCTCCCGTTAAAAGCGGGATACATCTTCCAATTGAGCTACGAGACTATTTGTTGCGGCTATTGGATTTGAACCAATACCATTTACCGTATCAGGGTAATGCTCTGCCGTTGAGCTAAACCGCATTTTGTCGCGATCACAGGACTTGAACCTGTATCCGCTGGTTTATGAGACCAGTATGTTACCAGTTACACCAGATCGCTGTTTTATTGGTTGTCGCCGGGAATCGAACCCTGTTCTTACCGCTCACAACGGAACGCTTTACCAGATAAGCTAAAGACAACATCCTGCGGTTCGTATGGGAATTGAACCCATTTCAACAGATCGACAATCTGTAATGTTAGCCGTTACAGCAACGAACCATTTATTACTGAAATAAAAAGCCCGGTCGTTTTACCATTACGACCGGGCTTTTATGCTGAAAAAGTTGAATTATTTTTTTCGCATTACACACTGTCTTGTCTGGTTATCTCTGCTGCCTGTTATTTCAAACATTGATATAAGCATCATTTGCATCAATATAACACTGGTTGTATTAGCTGGAATTAAAAAGTCATGGCTCACTGAATACAGAATTTTATTGATCAATTTTTTATTATCCATAATTTTTCTTTTAAATAAAAAACCCCGCTTTACAGGCGGGGCTTGGGTTATATTGAATCAGTTTTGGTACTTATTCATCAGCATAACATGCCCCGCAATTGTTATAATCCCCAAGAGGACTAAAACAATTCATTGATTTAATATGCAGTTGCATGCGTGCCATGTTTGTTGCTTTTGTTTTTTTACATTGCAAAGATGAAATTAATTTTTTCATATTGCAAAATATTTTTCCCATTTATTTTCTTTCGCCTGTTTTAAATACGCCTGAAATACCAGTAAAATCAATGTTTTCATAGAAAATAAAAATATTTTAATTTAAGTTGTTGACAATAACCAAATGGAAAAAAATTCATTGTTTGCTTTTTGTTACTAATTATATCTTCAGATTAATTCATTAAAAATCTGGTTGTCTCTATTGTTCACTATAGCATACTATGTATAAAATTGTATACTTTTCATTTTATAAACTGTAAAATAAAGTTCTAATTTTTTGATCAAAATAATTTACCCTGTTCCCCCGGCCGCCTGAAAATAGTCGTATCAAGCTTCCATTCTTCTGCATTCATTTTATACAGCCGTCCATATTTTTTATACTGCTGCGCCACCATATCAGCAATACTGCCTTCTCCACGCATACGTACTCCCCAGCGTGAATCATTTACTTTTCCATCATGGCTTTGTTCAATCAGGCTCCATACCTTTTCAGCATGATTGGGCAGGTTTTTAAACAACCAGTCGTGAAACAGCAGTTTAATAGCCCCGTTCAGCCTGATAAAAGTATAAGCCGTGAAAGTTGCTCCGCTGTCTGCAGCAGCTTTCATGATACGTTGCATTTCATGTTCATTCAGTCCGGGTATCATCGGCCCCATCATGATACCCATACGAACACCGGCACTGCTCAGTTCTTCAATCACTTTTAATTTTTGCCTGGCTGTTGTAGTGCGTGGTTCCATAATGCGGCGCAGCTCTTCATTGAATGAAGTGATGGATACCATGGCTGAAACAATATTCTTTTTTGCCATCTCCTGTAATATATCCTTGTCTTTCAGGATCCATGCGTTTTTTGTGAGTATCCCCACGGGCTGATTGAATTCATTGCAAACCTCCAGCAGCCCTCTTGTTAAACGGTAATGTTGTTCGGCCGGCTGGTAGCAGTCGGTATTTCCGCTTAGCATGATGGGCGTACATTCCCATTTGGGGTTCATTAAAAATTTACGTAACAGCTGCGCTGCATTTTTCTTAACCAGTATCTTCTGTTCAAAATCGAGGCCGGCACTGTAGCCCCAGTATTCATGAACATTTCGGGCATAACAGTAAATGCATCCGTGTTCGCAACCGGCATAGGGATTCATGCTGTAACTCATGCCCACATCGGGGCTTTCTACTTTGTTTACTATGGTTTTGGAGTGGTTCTCAATATACTGAGTGGCTATATTACTTTCTTCCCAATCATCAATACCTTCCACATGAGTTTTTGCCTGTTCCGTTTTTAAGAAGCGGTTCTTTGTATTAAATTGAGCTCCGCGGCCATTAATATATTGTTGCTGTTCTTCTTTATCAGAAGCTGTAACTTTATGATGGTCTTGTTGTAATTTTTCTTTCATTATATTTTTATGTGTTTTCATTATTCATTAACAATAGAAAGAGCCGAGATTGAAATCCAGTTGGGTGCTCATTGGGATGATGCCTGGGAACCGGTGTTTCATGCTAATGGATTTTCATTTTTATCTATGCCGGTAATCACCCAACAAAAACCCGGTCATATCCAGCTTTATCACTGGGGGTTGATTCCGCCATGGGTTAAGACAAAGCCTGATGCCGATAAATTAAGGGCCCAGACTTTGAATGCCCGTTCAGAAACAGTTTTTGAAAAACCATCATTCCGGACTTCTATTATACATAACCGTTGCCTTGTAATTGCAGATGGATTTTATGAATGGATGGATTTTCAGAAGAAGAAATATCCCCATTACATCCGGTTAAAAGACAAAGAACTTTTTTGTTTTGCAGGTATGTATGCATCCTGGACCGACAAGGAAACCGGTGAACACATCAACAGTTTCTCTATCCTCACAACGGACGCCAACCCGCTAATGGCACGTATCCATAACAGTAAGCAACGGATGCCGGTGATCATTCCGCCTGCCCGTTACAAAAAATGGCTCACTCCGGGGCTAAGCAAAGAAGAGATTGCATCATTACTTAAACCTTATCCCGAATCCGGTATGCAGGCGTATACCATCAGCAAACGCATCACATCCCGTACCGATAACCCCAATGTACCTGAAACGCTGGAACCATTTACCTATCCCGAACTGCCATTACCCGAATAGTACCCCCTGTGCCGTTGATACCGGTATGCATTCAAAATTGAAACGACGTATAACCTGGTAGCGTTTTTCGTGCCGTGCACGCCTTAACAGCAAACAGCCGTCGGCCCAAAACCGGCCGGTGAATTTTTTATGCAGGTAGGCCTTCATCGCCTCCAGGTATTTTTCTTTGGGCAACCTGCCTGCCAGCGCCATATGCGGGTCCAGCAGGAAATGCGGGTCTTCGCCGGAAGCCTTCATCAGTAACCTGGCTTGTTTCAGCTTTTTAATCAGTTGCAGCACCCTGGGCTGGTTGGCAATGCGGATGAAAATGGCATGCATGGGGTAACTCCCGAAGTCCTGCAACTCAACCACAAATGGTTTTTCCTCCATGGTTATCATTTGTAGTCGGTTGATGATCTTTTCTTCCATCATTTTGGAAGCCGTGAATGTTACCAGGGAAACATTCGGCCTCCCCGGCAGTGGCTGGCTGATGCGGTAATTTGATACCAGTTCGCTCCTGCATTTCTCTATCCGGTTACGCAGTTCCTCGTGCGGGTTAAGAACCAGTAGATACTCATATAACGGTTGCCCGGGCTTTTGCATGAAAGTTGTTTCCATAAAAAAATATTTCAGAATTAAAAAATGGTTTTACCAATTATTTTAGCATAAATTTACTAAATAATTTAGTTGTATACAAATAATCTTACCTGCCCCGCGGTTAAGGCAGGGTTAAAAAAATAGGAAAATGGAAGTAGAAAATTTTTATGCCGCCGGGTACCGCGGCAGCAAGCAGTTCAGGCAACTGGATGTACCTACCGCCAATGCAACAGGTTTTGGCGCAGCAGCAGACGACTACATGGAACGTGGCATCGACCTCAATGAGCAACTCATCCGGAACAAGCCGGCCACTTATTTCATGCGGGTAACGGGCAACAGCATGATTAATGCCGGCATACATGACGGCGATGTGGTGATTGTTGACAGGTCTTTAAAACCCGTCAGCGGTAAAATCGTAATTGCCATACTGGACGGCGATATGCTCATCAGGCGCCTGGAAAAAACAATGAACAAACTCAGGCTGATACCCGAAACGCCCAAACTGGCTCCCATTGAAATTGCCGAATACAGCGACATGACAATATGGGGCGTGGTGACTTATGTGATACATGGATTGTGATCCCCGGCCTGCATTGCCCTGGCCTTCAGGCCAGGGATAAAAAACAAAAAATATGAACAGGCTTTAGCCTGCCACCATGAAAGCAATCGTTGACTGCAATAGTTTTTACGCCGCCTGTGAAAGGCTCTTCAAACCGTCCCTGCACGGGAAGCCCGTTGTTGTGCTCAGCAACAACGACGGCTGCATCGTATCCCGTTCCGATGAAGCCAAGGCCCTTGGCATACAAATGGCCGGCCCGTATTACCAGCACAAAGCCGTGATTGAAAAAAATGGCGTAGCTGTATTTTCCAGCAACTACCACCTGTACGGTGACCTGAGCTGGCGGGTGATGGAAACCCTGCGCATATTGTCGCCGCAGGTGGAAGTATATTCCGTAGATGAATCGTTCCTGGACCTCACCGGAATAGACGAAACTAAACTATACGAATACTCGCTTTTTTTAAAACATACCACCGAGTTGTGGACAGGCATCCCCGTGTCTATCGGTGTGGCCCCCACGAAGGTTCTATCCAAAATAGCCAACCGGCTGGCAAAGAAAGATAAGAAAGGAACCAACGGCGTTATGATACTGCAAACCCCCGAACAGCAGATGGAGGCATTGGAAAAAACCGCCGTGGAAGATGTGTGGGGCGTGGGAAGCGCCGGATCAAAAAAACTGCGGATGTTTAACATCAATACCGCCTGGGACCTCCGTAACATGAGCGAGGGCTGGGCATCCAAAAACCTGGGCGGTGTGGTTGGGGTAAGGCTCATCAAAGAACTGCGGGGCGAAGCCTGCATTGAAATGAAAAATCCGCTGGAAACAAAAAAAATGATCGCCACCACCCGCATGTTCGGCAAACCGGTATATGAAATACAGGAACTGAAAGAAGCTGTTGCCACTTATACCAGCAGGGCCGCCGAAAAACTCCGGCGGCAAAACTGTGCTGCCGGCACCATCAGCGTTTTTGTGGTGACAAACAACCAGGGCCTGTCATATGAATACAAGCCCGCAAGCAACTCGGCATATGTAATACTTCCTTATGCCACATCGCTCACCAATATACTTATCGCTCATGCAACACCGTTACTTGATAAATTGTACCGCCAGGGAAGCAAATACCTGAAAGCAGGCGTGATACTCGGCAACATCGTACCCGAAAACGAAGTGCAGTATAACATATTCGCCGAACCGCCGAAATACGATGGCCGGAAACTGATGCATATGATAGACAATGTTAACTTCGGCATGCGGAATGATATGATAAAATTTGCCAGTTCGGGATCAAAACGAAACTGGAAGATGCGGCAGGAACTGAGAAGCAGGCGCTTTACCACCCGGTGGGAAGAACTGTTTGAAGTGAAGTGATGTGATATTGACTACAACAAATAAAAACCAGTTACGGCATATGCAAAAACACCGGTATGGCATCAATTAAAGCCGTATCAAAAGAATAAACACGGTAAATTTGTAGCTTGTGCATAATACCATTTTGTAACGATACCAGCTACTATAGATCAACATGATTGAAACCATCATCATTGCCGTTTTTGTTTTGGGATATGTTGCCATCGCCCTGGAGCACCCGCTGAAATTGAATAAGGCCGCATCGGCGCTAATTACCGGTGTGGTTTGCTGGACCATTTACATGCTGCAAAGCGAATCTTCCCATGAGGTTAGCGAAGAACTGCTGCATCACCTGGGCGAAATATCATCCATCTTATTCTTCCTGCTGGGAGCCATGACCATCGTGGAACTGATAGATTCACATAACGGCTTCGACATCATCACTCAAAAAATATCCACCGGCAGCAAACAGAAACTGATGCTGCTGGTTACACTGATCACCTTCCTGTTATCAGCTTTGCTTGATAATTTAACAACTGCCATTGTAATGACATCTTTATGCGCAAAACTGTTACGTGAAAAGGAAGACCGGCTCTGGTTTGCAGGCATGATCGTTATTGCCGCCAATGCGGGAGGTGCCTGGTCGCCATTGGGAGATGTTACAACCACCATGCTCTGGATCGGCGGACAAATAACCGCACTCAACATCATGAAACAACTGATACTGCCCAGTATTGCAGTTTGTATCATACCTGCCATGATCATTTCATTCCGGTATAAGGGTAAAAAGATCGTTACCATGCCGGTAACAGAAAGTTCATCGCTGGAAAAAAAAGAAGGAAAAGTGATATTGCTTGCCGGAATCGGTTTCCTCGTTTTTGTACCGGTTTTTAAAACAGTAACACACCTGCCCCCTGTGATGGGCATGCTGCTTGCACTGGGGCTGATGTGGGTTATCACCACTTTCCTGCATAAAAGCAAAGATGCAGAACATGCAGCCAGGTATACGGTTGCCAGGGCCTTACAGAAAGTAGACACACCAAGTATTTTATTTTTCCTGGGTATCCTGCTGGCCGTTTCAGCATTGCAGTCTTTTGGTATCTTAAAAAACCTGGCCACGTTCCTTTCGGGCACACTAAAAAACGATTACCTTATCGGTATCGCTTTGGGATTATTATCAGCAGTTGTAGACAATGTGCCGCTTGTTGCCGCATCGCAGGGTATGTATGACCTGAACACCTATCCTACAGACCATTTTTTCTGGGAATTCCTGGCCCTTACTACCGGAACCGGCGGCAGTGCACTCATCATAGGAACAGCAGCCGGCGTTGCGGTGATGGGAATTGAGCATATCAATTTCATGTGGTACCTTAAAAAGATAGGCTGGCTGGCGTTGCTGGGTTTTGTAGCCGGAATACTGGTGTTTATATTACAAATGCAGCTGGGATGATTTTGCAGGATGGCAAAGAATGTATGAAAGGACTATACGTATTTTAAATTAAGAATTAAGAATTAATAATTAATAATTAATGCTCCATTGAGACACTTATAATATCATTGAACAATGGGAATTGAATATTGTTTATTTAATTACCTGCTTCTTTTACCTGAACTCCCAGGATGCCATGAGTAAATCAAAAACAATAATGCTAATTATTTTTAGTTAACTCACCCCCTTTTCTTTCATAATCTTATTAAGCCATTTGAGCATGGCAAAAATGATAAAGGTTGCAAACATGAGCAACACAAAATTCACCCAAAAGAAATTCGCTTTGTTTTCATACCCATCCCACATGGTTGCCAGGATACCCGACAATTTATTGCCGATGGATGTAGCCAGGAACCATCCGCCCATCATCAATGATGTTAATCGCACCGGGCTTAATTTTGAAACCAGTGAAAGTCCCATCGGGCTCAGCAACAACTCACCAACCGTAATAACACCATAAGTACCCATCAGCCACCATACGTTTGCTTTTTCTGAGCCGTTACCCGAAACATACACAGCCGCCACCATCACTAAAACCGATAAGGCGGAAATGAACAGCCCGAACGCAATCTTTGTTGCAGTTGATGGTTCCTGGTTCTTCCTTCTCAAAAATGAGAAGTAGGCAACCACCAGCGGAGTCAGTAATATCACCCAGCCGGGGTTTATCGACTGGCTGATAGGCGTTGACCATAAAGTGGCTTTTCCTCCATCTGCCGGCAGGTTTTCCGGTTTCACATTTTTAAAATAAACCGGGTAGTTGAATTCCTTTAACACAACGCCATCCTTTTTCTGCAGCCTGAACAGGGCATCATATAAATTAACAGAATCTTTTTTATAGCTTACATCTTCGGCCTGCTTAAGCCCGCGAAAAAGATCACCGGTGGTTCCGCTTACCTGCCTGTCGGTAAAATTATCCGCCCAGATTGTCAAAGCAGTTCCATTCTGTTTGAATACGGCCCAGAACAAAATTACGGCTGCAAATATGGCAAGCAGGGCAGCAATGGGCCTTTTTTCAGAAGCTTCCGCTCTTAGATAAAGGGATGCATAGAAATAAATAACAGGCAGGCAGGCAAAGATGAACGCATCTGTACTGTCTGAACCAAAAATATTACCGGGTATTATCCAGCCAAGAATTCCTGCAATGATAGCAGGAATGAAAATGGTTAATACGATCCGGGAAAAGGGCATGTCTTCTTTCGACATGGGTTTCCGCACGTCTCCGCTGGTATAATGCCTGGTACCTGCCATAAAAATGATTACGCCGAGAAACATACCCACACCTGCTGCCACAAATGCATATTTCCATCCCCAGATGATGATGATTGCTGCACTGAAGAAATTACATATGAACGCACCCACATTGATGCCCATATAGAAAATATTATACCCTTCGTCTTTCCGGTGAATATACTCGGGGGCAGAATATAAATTGCCCAGCAACGTAGAAATATTGGGTTTGAAAAACCCGTTTCCAAATATCACCAACGCCATGCTCAGGTACAGCATGGGTAAACTATGCACTGCCATCAGGCAATACCCGATACCCATCATGATACCGCCGGCAATGATTGATTTACGGTAACCGAAATAACGGTCGGCCAGCAGCCCGCCTATGAATGGTGTAAGAAATACCAGGGCAATAAAAGTTCCGTACAGGTCAGAAGCTTCCGTGTTGGTCATGGCAAAACCATGCTCCACATTTTTTAAATACAGCAGGAAGATGCCGATCATGAGGTAATAACCGAACCTTTCCCACATTTCGCTGAAAAACAGATAAGGTAATGCTTTAGGGTGCTTCTGGCTCATGCTTATAAATTTAATCCTAAGTTAATAAAAAGGGCGACCTGTTGATCGCCCTGTAGAAAAATATAGCTTATCATTACCTGATGCCGTGCATCATCTTCTTCAATTTTGGAGTTAACAGGAATAATAATATTGATGCCAGTCCGCATAAAATTACGAATACCATGAAAAATTCGAAAAGGTTGTGAATGGTGAATCCTGCGAATGTTGGGTTATTGATACTTATTTTTTTATCTGCCAACATTTTAATTTGTTCGGCGGTTGGAGTTATAGTCTTATCAAGAATTCCCTGTAAGTTGATTCCCATTTTATTGGCTTCTGTAAATTGTTCTCCGGTAGCCGGAAGAATGGAACCCAGGGTTCCGGCCAATGCATATCCTGATGCATTTGATAAGAAAAACACACCGTATAATAATGAAGCAAATCTTTTTGGAGCAAGTTTACCCACTAATGATAATCCAATGGGAGACAGACAAAGTTCTCCAAAGGTTTGGATCAGGTATAATAAAATTAGCCAACCAACTGCCAAAAGACCTGTATTTCCTAAGTTCTTTACGTTATGTGCAATTATGAAATAACTGAGTGCAATAAGCGCCAGGCCTATCGCTTGTTTAAATGGTGAAATTGGTTCACGGTTGTTTGCCCTCAGTTTATCCCAAAGCAGGCTGAACGGAACGGCAAAGAGGATTACAAAAATACCGTTGAAGATCTGCACCATTGATGGAGGCATTTGCCAGCCGAAGAAATTCCTGTCTGTCTGGTTATCAGCGATGAATGTGAGCGATGACCCAGCCTGCTCAAAGGCGGCCCAGAAGAAAATGATAAAAAAGGAAACGATATAGATTACCAGGATCCTGTCTCTTTCTTCTTTTGATAAGGAATTATCCGTCAATATCAATCCAGCCAGGGAAAGGCCGCTAGCATAAATAATGGAATAAATGACATTTTGGCCAAATACATAATGAAAAAGTAATCCTAAACCGCAAAATGCGATTACGGCACCAATCAGGGCCTTTGACGAAAAAACGGCTTTTTGTGATTCGCCATCTTCATAATCGGCAGAATCATGTTTTGAAGGCAATCCGCCAATCGGTTTTCCATCTGGTGTTATTACATACTTATTCTTTAAAAGAAAGAAAGTGACAGTTCCTATTAACATAGCGATAGAAGCTGCGAGGTAACCCCATTTGAAAGCAAAAACATCCCGCACACCATTTTTATCAACAATATCTCCTAAAAGCGGGCAGATCAACTGTCCCAGAAAAGCTCCCAGGTTAATCCCCATATAGAAAATAGTAAAAGCGGTATCCAGTTTGTTTCTTTCTGACTTAGGGTATAGACTGCTAACCATACTGGAAATATTGGGCTTGAAAAAGCCATTTCCCAAAATGATAATTCCAAGCGCTACATATAATAAGGTTTTTGCCAGCTCCAGATTTTCGCTGAATATACTTGCACTGAAGAAAAGCAGTAACTGACCGGTAGCCATCAGTAACCCGCCAAGCATGATACATATCCGATTACCCAGGAACCTATCAGCAATAAAACCACCCAGCATAGGGGTTAGATAGCATAAGCCAAGGAAGCCTCCATAGATAATGGAAGATTGTTCCTTACTCATCATAAGTGCATTAACAATAAATAATGTCAATATGGTTCTCATCCCGTAGAAGTTAAATCGCTCCCACATTTCTGTTCCGAAAAGAACCCATAAGCCTTTAGGATGTTTTTGCTTTGATACTGCTTGTTCAGACATGTTAGTTGGTTTAATTAACGAAAGCTGGTTTTTATAATGCCTCAAAATAGTGAAATTCTTTTAAGTACCGCACATTGAACATCTGTATTTTTAAATTACCCGTAACAAAAACAACGTATGCTATTGCCATTGATAAAATAAATAATGCTATCAGGCAGGTAAATTCTAATTTTGCAAACAGAATTGTTGACCTCTAATAAAATCTCACATGAATATTCTCATCATCGGTGCCGGCGGCAGGGAACATACCCTTGCGTGGAAACTAAAACAGAGCAGGCATTGCGACAACCTATTTATTGCTCCAGGCAATGCCGGTACTGCCAAAGAAGGCACCAACCTGCCGATTGCCATCACCGATTTTGAAAACCTGAAAAAGGCTGCAGTTGAAAACAACGTTGACCTTGTGATCGTTGGGCCGGAAGAACCGCTGGTAAAAGGAATTGTTGATGCTTTTAAACAAGCCCGGGAAACCACTCATATAAAAGTGATTGGGCCAACCAAAAACGCTTCCCAACTGGAAGGCAGCAAAGCATTTGCAAAATCTTTCATGCAAAGGCATGGGATTCCCACTGCACCATACAGGGAATTTACAGCAGATAATTATGAAGAAGGGGTTAATTATATAAAATCACACAGCTTACCGGTAGTATTGAAAGCCGATGGGCTGGCTGCAGGCAAAGGCGTGCTGATATGCCAAAGCCATATAGAAGCGCTGGCCGAATTTGAACTGATCATTCACCGGGCAAAATTTGGTGAAGCCGGAAACAAAGTGGTTGTTGAATCTTTCCTGAAAGGGATTGAAGTAAGCGTGTTTGCCCTTACTGACGGTGAACATTACCTGCTGTTACCCGAAGCAAAAGACTATAAAAGGGTTGGTGAAGGGGATACCGGTTTAAATACAGGTGGAATGGGCGCTGTAAGCCCGCTCCCCTTCTTTGACGGCGAACTGAAAAATAAGATTGTTACTGAAATCGTTGAACCTACCATCCGTGGGCTGCAGCAGGATGAGCTGGAATACAGGGGTTTCCTGTTTTTCGGCCTGATGATATATAACGGTGATCCATACATGATAGAATACAACTGCAGGCTTGGCGACCCGGAAACGGAAGTGGTGATACCCAGGATAAAAAACGACCTGGTAGAACTACTGAATGCCGTAGCGGAAGGAAAGGTAAATGAACTGACTTTACTTACAGACCCCCGTTCTGCAGCTGCCACCGTAGCCGTCAGTGGCGGTTACCCGGGTATTTATGCAAAAGGGAAAAATATCGAAGGCATCAACACAGAACCCGTGGAAGACAGCCTGGTCTTTCATGCCGGCACCGTACAGCAGAACGGAAACGTAATCACCAATGGAGGCAGGGTGCTGGTTGTAACCGCATTTGGAAACAATATCAGGGAAGCTGCCGAACAATCCGTATACATGATGGAGCAACTGTATTTTGAAGACATGAAATACAGGGGCGATATCGGGTACGAATTCTGTTGAAAACGAACCTCCGTGCCATAAAGCCGCAATCACTAACGTAAATGAATACACTAAATTTGGCGGGCAATGTGTGAGCTCTGGCTACTAATTTTTTTAGCAAGGCGTGGCGGATTATAAACACCCGTGATAATAAGCTGTAAAACTTAAAAATAAAAATGGCTGCCGTTGTTAAATCCAATATTTTCCTTCAACTTTGCCTGCATTGATTACTTTCGCGTGTTACACAGATAAATATGGGAATTTTTAATTTTTTTACACAGGAAATTGCTATTGACCTGGGTACGGCAAATACCCTGATTATACATAATGACGATGTTGTTGTGAACGAGCCCTCCATCGTTGCCCTTGACAGGAATAACCCTAAAAATTTACTGGCAGTAGGTAAAAAGGCGCTGATGATGCATGAAAAAACGCATGAAAGCATCCGTACTGTCAGGCCGCTCAGGGATGGGGTGATTGCCGATTTCAATGCCGCTGAACTGATGATCAGGGAACTGATCAAAATGATATACCCCAAAAAACCATTGTTTGCCCCAAGCTGGCGTATGATGATCTGCATACCAAGCAGTATTACCGAAGTGGAAAAACGGGCCGTTAGGGACAGTGCCGAACAAGCCGGTGCAAAGGAGGTTTACCTGATTCATGAACCCATGGCAGCAGCGCTGGGTATAGGTATTGATGTGGAAGAACCTGTAGGTAACATGATCATTGACATAGGTGGAGGAACTACCGGTATTACGGTGATTGCACTGGCGGGAATCGTTTGCGACCAGAGCATCCGGATTGCAGGGGATGAATTTACCGCTGATATCATGGAAGCATTGCGCCGTTACCACAGCTTACTGATTGGTGAACGCACTGCAGAACAGATCAAGATACAGGTTGGGGCCGCGATGAAAGACCTCGACAACCCGCCAGACGATATACCGGTAAACGGCCGCGACCTGGTAACCGGTATTCCCAAACAAGTTATGGTTAGCTACCAGGAAGTTGCCGAAGCGCTTGATAAAAGTATTTTCAAGATTGAAGAAGCCATCCTGAAAGCGCTGGAAACAACTCCGCCGGAACTGGCATCAGACATATACCGCAGGGGCCTGTACATAACCGGTGGCGGTGCATTATTACGCGGACTGGATAAGCGCCTGGCAGCAAAAATAAAACTGCCCGTACATGTGGCCGACGACCCGCTGAAAAGTGTGGTAAGAGGCACCGGCATTGCATTAAAGCATTATGACCGGTACCCGTTTGTAATGCGTTAATTTTAAATCCGGTTTTAGATAAGCGGCTGAAGCGGTTTTGCTGTTAGCTGTATTTGTCAACCGGCATTTATGATTCAACATCCAAAATATTGTACCTGCATTGCGTAACATTTTCCTTTTTATCCGCCGACATGTAAACCTGCTCATTTTCCTGCTTTTACAGGGTTTTAGCATATACATGATTGTTCATTACAGCCGGTACCATGAAGCCGCTTTTGGCCATATTTCAAACAATATTACAGGACGGGTAAACAACCAGTACAACCGCGTACAAAAGTATTTCCTGCTTAAACGTACAAATGATTCGCTGGTAAAAGCCAATGAAGCGCTCTATAATAAACTGAAAATTGATTTTGAACTTCCCGATACCGTTTCTAAAACCGTAATTGATTCCATAAGGGTTGATTCGCTGGTGAAATACAGGAAATTCACCTATTTAAGTGCTAAAGTGGTTTCCAATTCCATTTCCACTCAAAATAATTTCATCGTATTATCAAGGGGAAAAAAGGGGCAGCTTCATGAGGGCATGGGCGTGGTTGACCCCGGTAATTCCGTGGTTGGTATAATTACAGAAGTGACTGATGATTTTGCTGTGGTGATGAGCCTGCTCCACAAAGACAGCCGCCTGAGCGGTAAACTGCTGAAAGGCGGTGAAACCGGAACATTGAACTGGGATGGTAAGGTTCCTAATATTATAACGTTAACGAATATCCCCAAAAGCGCAAAAGTTGCCAGGGGAGATACCATCATTACAAGTGGTTTCAGCACAACTTTCCCTAAAGGAATGATGATAGGCACCGTACTGGAAGTGCTCGCAGAAAAAAGCACCAGCAATTACAGGATAAAATTCAAAACCAGCACAGACTTTTATAACCTGCAATATGTTTATGCCATTGATAACAGGGACCAGGAAGCGGTTAATGAAATACTAGATAAACTTAAACAACAGCACTAATACCGATAAACACTGATGGGTAACCTGATAAAATATATATTCCGTTTTGCGTGCTTCATCCTGTTCCAGGTTTTTGTGCTGGACAAGATCCACCTGCACCAGATGGTAACGCCATACCTGTATTTCCTGTTCATTCTCTGGTTGCCTTTTAAAATGAACCGCACCCTCCTGATGCTGATTGCTGCCATTGTAGGTTTTTCGCTCGATAGTTTCCGCCACCATCCCGGGTTTCATACTGCCGCCTGTGTGCTGATTGCCTATATTCGCCCATTCCTTATCAACCTGCTGATTCCCCAGGAAGGCGCCGAAACAAACTATGAAGAACCATCTATCAGAAGTATGGGCGGACTATTGCCTTATATCATTTATACTTCCGTTCTGGCTTTGTTGCACAATGCCTGGCTTTTTTTCCTGGAAGCATGGCAGTTTGGAGACGCCTGGTATTTCTTTATTAAAACCATCCTTTCAACAGCCATCAGTTTAATACTGGTAATTATTACTGAAATGATCTTTACACGTAAACAAAAATTCAGGACCAATACCATTTAATAAGTTAATCTTCGGCAGTTTGTTTACAAAGCTGTTATAACACATCTTCAACTTCATTAACTTTAACCGCGAATCTCAAAAAACCAATTAAAAGCGCAAAGCAGTGTCTGTATTTAACCAGTCAAGAAAAAACGTAATCCGGTTGATCTTTATAGGCATGTTCCTGGTTATCATCATCAGGTTGTTCACTTTACAGGTAATCACCAGCAAATACAAGATACTGGCCGACGACCAGGGCATTTTCCGGAAAGTGATTTACCCCGACCGGGGAATCGTATTCGACCGTAAACAAAGGCCCATACTTCAAAATACCATCATTTACGACCTCATGGTTGTTCCGGGAAAAATTAAAGGAACTGATACCGCCACCCTTTGCAATATCCTCCAGATAGATACTGCCGAGTTCAGGAAAAGGATTATCACGGCCATCATCAAAAATAAAAGTTACAGGCCCTCTGTTTTTGAAGCACTACTGTCAGAAGAAAAAATGGCAAAACTGAATGAGCATATGTTCAGGCTGGCACCGGGCTATTATTTACAGGAAAGGCCGGTAAGGGATTACCCGTATGATGCCGGTGGAAATATACTTGGCTATTTATCAGAAGTGGACTCCAATTTCCTGAAACAGCATAAAGACGAAGGGTACCTTATAGGAGATTATGCCGGTAAGGCCGGATTGGAAAAAACATATGAAAAAGTACTGATGGGCCAGCGTGGTATAGAATTCTGGAAACGCGACAACAAGAACAGGCTTACAGACAGGTATGAGAAAGGTTCATTTGACACCATCGCCATTGCCGGCCAAAACATGTACACATCATTGGATATAGAACTGCAGGAATTCGGTGAAAAACTGATGGAAAACAAAGTTGGCGCTGTAGTGGCCATTGACCCTTCCACCGGCGGCATACTGGCCATGGTAAGCAGCCCTACTTACAAACCACGATTGCTAACCGGTTCGGAAAGAAGGAAACATTATGCTAAACTGCTGCTCGATCCCAGCCTGCCTCTGATTAACCGAACCGTAAATGCATACTATTCACCCGGTTCAACTTTTAAAACCCTGCAGGGCCTTATAGGACTACAGGAAGGCGTAATCACGCCAACCACCACATTCAGTTGCGGAGGTGCGTTTTATGGTTGCGGAAAACCCATGCGTTGCCTCGATCCCGGTGTTTGGGCGCTGAAAGGTGCGATTACGCATTCCTGTAATACGTATTTTGCCAATGTGATGCAACGGGTGATCAACAACCCGAAATACCCTAACCTCGACAGCAGCCTTAACCAGTGGGCACGTTACATGTACGCCTTTGGCCTCGGGCATAAATTAGGTGTAGACGTACCTTCCGAAAAAAGCGGGTTGATACCAACACCAAAAACCTATAATAAGATATATGGAGATGGCCATTGGAATTTCTGTACTTTCCGTTCGGTTAGCATTGGCCAGGGCGAAGTGCTGGCTACTCCCATCCAGGTTGCCAATGAAATGGCATACCTGGCTAACAAAGGCTGGTACAGGATCCCCCATATAGTTGATTCTATTGAAGGTGGCGATACGTACGGGCTGCTGGACAAATTCAGGGAAAAACACACTGCTGTAAATATACATGACAGTATTTTTGAAGCGGTACACGACGGCATGCAGGGTGTAATGGAAAGCGGTACCGGACGGTATGCAAAAGTTGCCGGCATAGTTATTTGCGGCAAAACAGGTACGGTGGAAAACGCTTATAATGGGGTAAAACAGAAAGACCACGCTTTTTTTGCCGCTTTTGCACCGCGTGAAAAACCTCGTATAGCCATTGCCGTTATATGCGAAAACGCCGGTTTCGGTTCCACTTCGGCCGCACCCATAGCCAGCCTGATGATTGAAAAATACCTGAATGACAGCATTTCGGGCAAAGAAAGGAAAGCGAAAGCGGAAGCCATATCAAAAATGAACCTGATACCTCCCAGGATTTACAGGGAGATGCGCACGCAGGATTCACTCATGCACTCCAAAGACACGGCATACCTGCTGGCCAAAGGATATATCAAGATCGTAAGTGATTCTATCGGCGGTGATTCGGAAGATGAAAAAGACATCATGGAAAACCTGAAAAAAGAGAAACAGAAAAAACCGCTGCCGCAGAAAGACAGCAATATCACAAAACCTTTCGCCATACTGCCTGATGAAAGGAAGAAACCGGCTGATAAGGATACGGCCGCCATCAATCAATAACATGAAACAACTACAACCATATGTTACAGGGTAATCCATCTATCAGCAAAGGAAAAGACTGGGTACTGATATGGTTATATGCCACGATTGTGCTGTTCGGGCTGGTGTGTATCTTTTCAGTGGAATTTAAAAGCAACGATGATTTTTTCAGGAGTTTGTTCCAGTTCAAAAAAAATTACAGCAAGCAGTTCCTGTATTTCGGCATATGCATCATACTGGCTACATTCATACTGCTTACAGACAGCAAGTTCTTTACTGCCACTCCAAATATCCTTTACATTTTCGGTATTGTACTCATGCTGTCTACATTCGTGATTGGCAAAAACGTTAACGGTTCTAAAAGCTGGATACCACTGGGTTTTATGAACCTGCAGCCCGTAGAGTTATGTAAGATCTTTACAGCACTTGCACTTGCAAAATACCTGGCAAGGAACGATACAGATTTCACCAAACCACGCTCGCAACTTATTGCGGCTGGAATATCCTTTCTGCCAATATTGTTTTCCGTGCTCCAAAATGAAACCGGGCTGGCATTGGTATATTTCTCTTTCCTGCTGCCAATGTACCGTGAAGGCTTACCACCCGGATATCTTATTTTTGGTGCATCACTTGGTATCCTGCTTGTGGTAACCCTTTTGTTTCCACCAACCAGCCTCATCATTGCCTTATCGGTTATAGCTGCACTAACCATCTATTTCAGTAAAAGAAAATTAAAAAGGAACAAAGGATTGCTCATTATCATTGTTGGGTTATGGTTAATTGCAAGCCTGTTTGTTGGTGTAGCTGTACCATTCCTGTTCAAACATGTTTTCCAGAAATACCAGGCTGACAGGATTTTCAGCCTCGTAGGAAGAGACAACCCTTTCATTGATGAAAAAACAACCGCTCTCCGGGATGCTGAACCCGAAACAAAAAAAGATAAAGCAGATAAGGAAAACTATAATGTGAAGCAGTCTAAAATTGCCATCGGTTCCGGCGGCGTGCTTGGCAAAGGCTTCCTGAAAGGCACACAAACACAGGGCGATTTTGTACCTGAACAACATACCGATTTTATTTTTACCTCAGTGGGTGAAAATTTTGGGTTTGTTGGAAGCACCCTGCTCATGATCCTCTATTTTGGCATGATGCTCAGGATGGTTTTCATCGCCGAAAGACAGCGAAGCACGTTCAGCAGGGTTTATGCCTATTCTGTTGTTGGAATCCTTTTTTTCCATGTAACAATAAATATATGCATGACCATCGGCCTGGCTCCGGTAATTGGTATTACACTTCCGTTAATGAGTTATGGCGGATCTTCCCTGCTCACCTTTACCATCATGCTGTTCATCCTGATTAAACTTGATGCAGACAGGCAAATGGTACTTCGCTGATTGAACCTACAATGAAAAATACTGTATGAAAATAATCCCACTGAGTGAAGGCAGTTTCACCATTGACCAGACAAAAGTCTTTATCCCTTTTGATAAATCAACAGATAACCTGCGGGACAGGGCAACCGGAAGCCTGCTTGTTGAGATTCAACCTTTTGCCATTGAAACAGGCAGGGATGTTTTATTGCTTGACACAGGACTTGGTTTTCATAACCGCGATGGCATCATGCAAATTCACCAGAACCTGCTTGATAACGGCATTCAACCTCTTGCCGTTACACATGTATTATTGAGCCACCTGCATAAAGACCATGCCGGTGGTATCCAGAACAACTTGCTTCGGGGCAAACTCAGTTTTCCCAATGCCACTTATTATGTAAACAGGAAAGAATTTGAATTTGCTTCATCCGAAAAATCTTCCTCATATGTTACCGAAGATTTCAACCTGCTGGAATCTTCCGGCCGGCTGCAATTGCTTGATGACAATGGATGGATTGACGGTTATATACGTTATGAACTATGCGGGGCGCATTGTCCTTATCATATGGCATTTTGGATAGAGGCAGAAGGCCGTACTATTTTTTTTGGCGGAGATGTGGCGCCGCAATTGCAGCAAATGAAGAGCCGCTTCATAGCCAAATATGATTATGATGGGAAAAAAAGTATGGAACTGCGTGTAAAATGGTGGGAAGAAGGGCATGCCGGCAACTGGACCTTCCTTTTTTATCACGACATAAAAACCCCGATGGTCTCCTTATAACACGAAGATTATTTGGACATCACTTTTTCCCAAAGTTCCGGTATCCGTTTAACCCAAACCAGTTCTTTCATTTTTTCACGGGCATCTTCAATGGGGCTGCCAAAATATGACTTGTTGCCTTCCGTATCTTTTCCCACGCCGCTTTGTGCAAGTATCACTGCATTGCTTCCAATGGTAAGTGTTTTGCTTACGCCTACCTGGCCCCATAACGTAACACCGTCTTCCAGGGTAACAACACCCGCTATACCTACCTGTGCAGCAATTAGGCAATTTTTACCGATCACCGTATCATGGCCGATATGTATCATGTTGTCCATTTTTGTACCACGGCCAATCACCGTATCATGGCTTACCCCCCTGTCGATGGTACAACCGGCGCCAATCTCAACTTCATCTTCAATGATAACCCTTCCGCAACTCGGCATCCGCTTATACCATACATCACGGTTCTTTTTTGTGTTGTAATAAAATGCATCACTGCCGATAACCGTTCCTGCCTGTATCACCACATTATCACCTATTACGGTATAGTCCATGATAGTTACCTGCGGATGTATGATACAGTTCTTTCCAATTACAACATGATGGCCAATGTAAGCGGAAGGATATATAAAGCTACCTTCTCCGATCACGGCACTGTCACTCACAGGTTTAGTTGCCGGAATAAAAGGCCTGAAGTGATTTACAATGCTGCAATAGGCTTCAAAAGGATTATCAACTATAAGCAGTGCTTTACCATCCGGCACGACTGTTTCCTTGTTAATGATGATGAAAGTGGCATTGCTGTTAATGCATTTGTCATAATACTTTGGGTGATCTACAAACACCAGGTCGCCTGTTTCCACCTTATGAAGTTCATTGATCCCGGTTGCATGGCCGTTAATATTGCCGGTAAGCCTTGCATGTATCAGGTCTGCTATCCACTGTACAGGCACAGGTGCTGGAAATTGCATAATGTAAGTTTTTAACAAATGTACTATCGTTTACTGTATTTAAACTAATAACAGGCAGTAACTACTGTAACATTTTCAACCAGGCAATATTTTATTTACGCTCCGGTTGGCCATACAATCATTAACAAGCTGTATCAGTTACCAACCTGATGTTACTGTCATCATACCTCAGAAGAAATGTATCAATAAAACATCCGTTAAACCAACACCTTCATCAACATTCTTTTTTTCCGTTCCATTATCCATGAAGTGAATGAAAAAAAACATTTCATTGTTAAACATAAAACGGTTTCCTTATCCACAGGTAAAATAAAAATGTTAATAAAATATTTGAAGATTTTTTTCTTAATAGTAAAAATTATTTTTAATATTGTGTAGGGGAATTGTTTCCCTGTACTTACTAACCCATCCATATAATAAAAGCCTGGTCAAAAAAACCGGGCTTTTTTATTTCACACAAAGGAATTTAATGAACACGCAAGTATATACCGTTTCGCATTTGTCATCATATTTACTTTCCTGTAAAACCAATAAACAAGTATCTTGCAGCAAATAAACTTGCCATATGCTTAAATCAATGACTGGGTTTGGAAGGGCGGAGCAGACCGTAGGTGATAAAACTTTTTTAGTGGAAGTAAAAGCGCTCAATGGCAAACAGTTCGAATTGCAATTGAAGTTACCGGCCCTGCTAAGGCCATTTGAATTTGAAATCCGCAACCTGATACAGGATAGCCTGGTTCGCGGAACCATTGATTGCTATATCAACATAAAACAAAACGGAACAACAAAGCCTGTTACCATTAATACAGATCTCATCAGGGCTTATTATAACCAGATAGGTACACTGGCAGATGAACTTTCGATTGATACAAATTCTGTATTGAGCGCTTTGCTTCGGTTACCAGAAGTGGTTACACCCACAAATGATGTGCTGGAAGCAGATGATTTCAAAGCTTTTTCAGCTGTGCTGGAAAGTGCATTGAAAGAACTGAACAACCACAGGCAGGAAGAAGGCAACTCATTGGAAAAAGATTTGTTCAGCAGGATTGAAAAAATAAAAGAACAGGAAGAACATATCCTGGCCCTGGAACCAAACCGTAAAAAAAGAATTAAGGAAGAAATACAACAATTGCTTGACAAGCATGTGGGTAAAGAGAATATAGATAATAACCGAATGGAACAGGAACTTATCTATTACATGGAAAAGATTGATATCCACGAAGAACAGATCAGGCTGAGGCAGCACTGCGAATATTTTAAAGACATACTTAACAGCCCGGAAAACGGGAAAGGGAAAAAACTGTCTTTTGTTTTACAGGAAATAGGAAGAGAGATTAACACCACCGGCAGCAAAGCCTATGATGCAGCAATACAGAAATGTGTTGTAAAGATGAAAGATGAACTGGAAAAAGCAAAAGAACAGGTATTGAATGTTTTGTAAAGCAACCATTATTTTACAGGCCATGAATTTTATTCAAAGGAAAATCAATATCGTATTGTGCGTAACCGCTGTATGGTTTTGTATGTTTTCGTGTACACAGGTTTCCGTTTATGAAAAGAATACGGCAATTCCCGGTTACAAATGGCAGCATAATTTTTCTGCCGGCGGAACATTCATCATAAAAGACACACTGTCTGCCTATAATATATATATAGTACTCAGGCATACTGATTCATATAAATACAATAATATCTGGCTTAATATTGGCTTACAGGCTCCCGGCGATACGATGCATTTTCAGCATGCAGACCTGTCGCTCGCCAATGATGCCACCGGGTGGGAAGGCAGTGGCATGAATGACATTTGGGAAGTTAGAAAACTGTTGAATGGCAGGCCACGCCGATTTGTTAAAGCCGGCGAATACCGGTTCAGCATCACCCAGATTATGCGAGACAACCCTTTACCCGGAGTAATGAGTGCCGGGCTGAGGGTTCAGAAAGCAGACTGAACCTGCTTTTTAAATTTTAACAGCCCCGGTATGCTAAAAATACCGGAACAACGTTAATACAAAACATTTCTTTACTTTGCACATCGGGTAACCGGAATGTTATTCAATTTTAAACTTTTTACCAACCAAATAAATCATCTAATACTCGTGAACCATAGAATCCTGATTGCAACTTTTGCATCTATACTTTCCCTGTCTGCCGGCGCCCAGTCAACAGAGTATGTACAAAAAGGGGAATTTGGAATAACTGTTGGTGCCGCCCATTATTTTGGCGACCTTAACACGCGGGCATCTCTTTCAAGGGCTAAACCTGCCGTCGGCCTTTTTTTCAGAAAACAGTTCGGTAATTATGTAGGGCTTCGCATAGCCGGCCATTATGCCCAGGTAGGATTCAGTGATACATATAGTAAAAACGAATATCAGAAAACCAGGAACCTGAGCTTTAATTCCAACATCTGGGAAATCAGTTTGCAGGGCGATTTTAATTTTTTCAAGTTTGTACCTTCAGACCCAGACCACCTCTATACTCCTTATGTTACACTAGGTGCGGGCATTTTCAGTTACGACCCATACGCATTACTTGATGGGAAAAAAGTTTTCCTTCGCCCATTGGGTACCGAAGGCCAGAATGTGGGATACCAGGGAAGAAAACAGTACAGCACGATGGCTGTTTGTATCCCGTTTGGAGTAGGGTTAAAATATAATGTAACTCCTAAACTGAATATGAACATTGAAGTAGGCTACAGGTTCACAACAACAGATTATTTGGATGATGTTAGCACAACATATGCCGGAACCGGAATAGGTGGCGATGCCAATAGTTTCCCCGACGGCCCCAGCGGTCAACCGTCACTGGCAAAATTATTACAGGACCGGTCTTATGAAATAGACCCAAGTTTCATACTCGGACGTGAAGGCCGCCAGCGCGGATGGAGCAAACAAAAAGACCAGTATGTTATTGCAGAAATCGGTTTTTCATTTAACCTCAGCACATACAGGTGCCCAAGTGCTAATTAAAATTTTTATGCTTATTATGCCCTGCAGCTGCAGTTAATAAAAAACAGGCTTCTATGAAGCCTGTTTTCATTAACTGATTTGAATAAGCCTGGGTGCTTTTTGCTTTGCTTCTTCCTTTTTCGGAATCAGTAAATGCAGCATACCATCTTCATATTTGGCCTGTATCTTATCTGCATCCACCACTTCTTTGGGTAAGGTAAATGAGCGTTGAAATGCCTGGTAGCTGAATTCTTTCCTGCTGTATTTTTCAGCATCCGCCTCTTCTTTCTGATCAGTTTTTTCTGAACTGATCGTAAGCAGGTTTCCATCAAGCTCCACTTTAAAATCTTTCTTTTGCATACCGGGAGCAGCTACTTCAACATGGTAATTTTCATTGGTTTCCCTGATGTTTACGGCAGGAATTGTGGTATTGCTGCTTGAAAAATTACTGAGCCCCCAATTAAAACTGTCTCTGTTTATGAAGTCATCAAAAAGAACAGGTAATTGGCTGAACAGGTTGCCGTTTCTTTTTAAGAGTGTCATAATAACCTCCTTTTTTTAATTGGTTAATAAATGGGTTTACTTTTTTCAGTTTTTGTTAGCACAACCTGAATGCCAACACCCTATGCCAAAAAATAAAATGAAAAAATGTCTTAACCGGCAGAAAGATTTTCATTTGAAAAGACAAAATTTCTGTCGAACGGGAGAAAAAAACTACATCTGTACCTGCTGTTTGCCACGCATGCAGGAAGTTTAAAAACACCATGAATTACCCCGGTAAACTGCTCAAACATACCAGCAGCATATGGAATATCTTGTAAACAACCCGGCTATATATATAATAGTGGGCCAATTAAGGTATTCTATTAAAATTTAGTAGCTTTGCACCCCAAAATAAGGTACCACGCCGGTTTTTCCGGTTACGCAATGTCATTAAAAGAAAAAATAGATCTAACCCGGCTTCCCAGCCATATTGCAATCATCATGGATGGCAATGGTCGCTGGGCACAGGAGCAAGGCGAAGACCGCCTGTATGGCCATCTGCACGGGGTAGAAAGCGTTAGAAATATTGTTGAAGGGGCTGCAGAGCTTGGTATCGGGTACCTCACATTATATGCATTTAGTACAGAAAACTGGGACAGGCCTGAATATGAAGTAACCGGCCTGATGGAATTACTGATAGACACTATCAAGAAAGAAGTACCAACGCTAAATAAAAATAATATAAAGCTTCATGTTATAGGCGATATCGGGATGCTTCCTGAAAATGCCCGAAAAGAACTGACTGAAGCACTTTCGGAAACCGCCGGCAATACCGGGCTTAACCTGGTTATGGCATTAAGTTACAGCAGCCGTTGGGAACTGGTAACCGCTGTAAAACAAATTGCCAGGGAAGTGAGTGAAGGCAGGCTGACCCCTGATAACATCACTCAGCAAACTTTACATGATCACCTGAGTACCAGCCATTTCCCCGATCCGGAACTTATGATACGTACCAGTGGGGAATATCGCATCAGTAATTTTTTGCTTTACCAACTGGCTTATTCCGAATTGTATTTTACCGATACACGCTGGCCGGATTTCAGAAAAGAAAACTTATATGCAGCTATCATCGATTACCAGCAAAGGGAAAGAAGATTTGGTAAAACCGGGGAACAGGTAAAAAACTGATTGATACAGAAACAGATAAAAGGCACCGCTGTTTAGCCCCGAAGGCGGCAGATAGCTTTCATTTAACAAATAGTTTTCATTAATGGGCTTAATTTGCCGCTCGTAAAAAACCAATTGATGCACAGGATTTACAAGAACTTTGTTTTACTTACAGCACTATTTTTCAGCACACAACATATTCATGCACAGGATAGTTCTGCCGTTTCTGTAAATCCGGCCCTCCAGGAAATTTTCAACTCCAGAACACCCAAAGAATATACCATTGCAGGCATCACCGTAACCGGAGCCATTGCTTTTGACCAAAACCTCATCATATCCATTTCCGGCCTGGCTGTTGGTGATAAAGTTCAGATTCCGGGTAGCGACCTGTTTGGAAAAGCCATATTAAAATTGTGGAAGCAAAGCCTTATTTCAGATATACAGATATATCTAACCCGGCTTGAAGGAACCAATCTTTTTATAGAAATGGCCATCAAAGAACGCCCCCGGCTAATGGATTTCAAGTTTTCCGGCATCCGGAAAGGTGAAAAAGATGACCTGGAATCAAAAGTCGGGCTGGCTAAAGACAGGGTGCTTACTGAAAACATGAAACTAAGCGCTGTTGAAGCAATAAAAAAATATTACTCTGATAAAGGATACAGGAACCTGGAAGTGAATATGGTGGAAGACCTGATTCCCGGTGCCGTCAATGCAGTTTCGCTTCTTTTCAATATTAAAAAAGGAAACAAGGTAAAAGTGAATTCAATCAACTTTACCGGCAACGATGTAGTACCAGACATCAAACTGAAAAAACAGATGAAGGGAACCAAGGAAATGACACGCCTTACCCTTTTCCCCGATAAAATCATAAGCCCTTACGGTGATACATCAAAGCGCAGCTCTTTCAACGAATACATGAAAGAATCTGGCTACCTGTCATTTACCAGGACCTGGGATTATCTTGATCCTTATGTACGCTTCAAAGGTTTCAGCGGCGCCAAATTCAACGATAAGAAATATGAAGAAGACAAACAAAGTGTACTGAATTATTATAATGCACAGGGTTTCCGTGATGCCGAACTGTTAGCCGACACAGTATTTTATGATAAAAAAGGCAATCTGAATGTTGATATAAAATTAACAGAAGGAAAGAAGTATTATTTTGGAAATATGGTGTGGACAGGTAATACCAAATATTCTGATTCTGTATTGAACCTTTTCCTTGGAATAAATAAGGGCGATGTATATAACCTGGAACTGCTGAACAAACGCCTGGGCAAACAGCTATCAGCAGAAGGCGGCGATGTGGGCAGCTTATACCAGGATGACGGTTACCTGTTTTTCCGCATCGATCCGATTGAAACGGCCGTATATAACGATACCATTGATTTTGAATTGCGCATGTCCGAAGGCCCGCAGGCTACCTATGGCCGAATCACCGTTTCTGGTAACGATAAAACAAAGGATTACGTGGTGCTGCGGGAACTCAGGACTATCCCGGGTGAAAAATTCAGCCGTTCAGATATCATCCGTACACAACGTGAATTATCACAACTGGGTTTCTTCAACCCGGAAACAATCAACCCGCAGGTAACGCCAAACGCCGATAATGGTACCGTTGATATCAACTGGCAGGTAGAAGAAAAATCGGCAGACCAGCTTGAACTGTCTGCAGGTTTTGGCGGCGGCATCGGGTTAACTGGAACGCTGGGTGTTACATTTAATAACTTCTCGCTGAAAAACATCACCAAAAAATCAACCTGGGATCCGCTCCCTTCCGGCGACGGGCAGAAACTGAGCGCCAGGATTCAATCTAACGGTAAGGCATACAGGTCGTATAACTTCTCATTTACCGAACCCTGGCTTGGCGGACGTAAAAGAAATTCTTTCTCAATCAGCTATTACAACACCAAATATGCCAATGCGTTCGACAGCCTGGGAAGTTTCTGTAAATCATGTGCCAATAAGTCGTATGTAAAAACAGTTGGTTTCGGCATTTCATTGGGTAAACAATTAAAAAAACCGGATGACTTTTTTAACCTGATTTATACACTCAATTTCCAGCAATATAAACTGAGGAATTATCCCAATATATTCCAGGGTATTAATACCGGAACGTCAACCAATATCAGTGCCAAGATAACCCTGCTGCGTAATTCAGCTGGCCCCAACCCGATATTCCCCACCAGCGGATCAAACTTTTTAATCAGCGGCCAGTTCACCCTTCCTTACTCACTGATGGGAATCACATCCGGAAGCGAGAATGAATATAAACTACCGGAGTTCCACAAATGGCGCATGAATGCAGAATGGTATGTTCCTATCGGAAGGGCAAGAGGCGCCGATAAGAATAAACAATTTATCCTGAAAGCGGCAGCTAAATATGGTTTTATTGGAAAATACAACCAAAAACTGCAGATATCACCGTTTGAACGCTTCCAGGTTGGAGATGCAGGATTAAGCAATACACAGGCCCTTTTGGGATATGATATCATTGCTCACCGCGGTTACCCGATCTACAGCAACTCAAATCCGCAAATTAACCCCGACGGTATCACGCCTACGGAGTTCTTTACCATATTCAATAAGTATACGGTTGAATTGCGTTACCCGTTCAGCACCGGTGCCAGCAGTACTATTTACGGACTTGCCTTTTTTGAAGCAGCAAACGGCTGGTACAGTTTCAAAGACTATAACCCTTTCAAACTGCGCAGGTCTGCCGGTGTAGGCGCCAGGTTCTTCCTGCCTATGTTCGGATTACTTGGTTTTGACTATGGAATCGGTTTCGACAGGTATAACCAGTCGAGCGGGCTGAAAGGCGCTGCAAAATTCACCTTCATGCTGGGCCAGGAACCGGAATAAACGTATACATTTAATATCAGTCAAAGATTAATATCACTAACATGAAAAAATCATTCTTACTTGCACTGGGATTTTTGTTTGCCTTTACAACATCAAATGCCCAGCGCTATGCGGTAATAGATTCAAAATTCATCCTGGAAAAGATCAGGGAATATAAGGATGCCCAGGTTCAACTGGACAATTTCAGTATACTCTGGCAGCAGGAAATAGACCAGAAACAGGCTGCGCTTGACAAGATGTTTAAAGATTATGATGCTGAGCAGGTGATGCTTCCTGATGCACTGAAGAAAAAAAGAGAAGATGAATTGTATAACAAGGAAAAAGAATTACGTGACCTGCAGCGGAAAAGGTTCGGTTTTGAGGGCGACCTGTTCAAAAAAAGGCAGGAATTGATAAAACCGATTCAGGATAAGGTTTATAATGCCGTTCAAAAGATGGCCGTGGAAAAGCAATATGATTTCATACTTGATAAAAGTGAAGGAATTACCGTTATCTTTGCCGACCCAAAACTGGATAAAAGTGAGGAAGTACTGAGGATCATGGGTGTTAAATAATTGAAAAGATACTTTTTTCGGGCAGCTAATACGAGGTTAAACATTACTAATAAACAATCAACATATCTTAAACAATTAAAAAAGAAATGAAAAAATTAATCTTAGCAGGTGTAATGGCTTTAGGAATTTTCGGTGCATCTGCACAAAACAAGATCGGGTATATTAGCCTCGATGAACTGATAGGTGTTATGCCTGAAGCTGAAAAAGCCGACGGTGAATTGAAAGAATACCAGGCATCACTTGCACAACAAGGCCAGGACATGATGAAAGAACTGGGAGATAAAGACAGCTTGTTTGTAAAGGATTCAGCTAAACTCTCGCCCAGCATGAGGGAAATAAAAAGGAACGAACTGATTGCATTATATCAGAAAGTACAGGGCTGGAATCAGCAGGCTCAGGACATGTACCAGCAGAAACTGCAGGAAAAAGTAGCGCCATTGCGTGAAAAAGCGATGCAGACTGTACAGGCTGTTGCCAAAGAAAACGGTTATACATATGTACTGGATGCCAATTCTGTAATGGTTGGCCCGCCGGGTGATAACCTGATTGATTTGGTTAAAAAGAAACTGGGAATAAAAGATACGCCAAAACAACCGGCTGCAGCCCCCAAAAAATAACTTGAGTTTTTTAATTTTTTCAAAGCCATCCTGATAAACCGGGATGGCTTCATTATTTTTGAACCATGAATGACCAGCAGCCAATCGGTATATTCGATAGCGGCTACGGCGGCCTCAGTATTTTAAAAGAAATTACTGCCACTTTGCCTCAATACGATTATATCTACATGGGAGATAATGCCCGTGCACCTTACGGCACCCGTGATTTTGATACCGTTTACGAATATACGCTTCAATGTGTAAAATGGTTCCTGGCCCAGGGTTGCCGGCTGATCATACTGGCCTGTAATACGGCATCCGCCAAAGCTTTACGTACTATACAACAAAACGACCTGCCAAAAATGGATCCGGGTATCAGGGTACTGGGTGTAATAAGGCCTACTTCTGAAGTGATTGGCAAATACAGCAAAACCGGCCATGTGGGAGTTATGGGCACAACAGGAACCGTGCAATCGGGTTCATATGTGATTGAAATAGGAAAATTCTTTCCCGGAATTAAAGTTTGCCAGGAAGCTTGCCCCATGTGGGTTTCCCTGGTAGAAAACAATGAATATAAGTCGCCTGGAGCAGATTATTTTGTAAAAAAACATATAGATCAACTGTTACAGCAGGATGCAGCCATTGACAGCATTTTACTCGCCTGCACCCACTACCCGTTGTTGTTGGAAAAAATAATGAAGTTTACCCCCGAAAACATTACAGTCATTTCACAGGGCCATATCGTAGCTGCCAGCCTGCTCGATTACCTGCAAAGGCATCCTGAAATGGAAACCTGTTGCAGCAAGAACGGTACCAGGCGCTTTTTTACTACCGGTGAACCGGCAGATTTCAACAATCATGCAAGCCTGTTTTATGGAGAAGAAATCAGTTGCCAAAAGATTCATTTGCCCTGAATAACAGGGTTTTATTGAAAGAAACAGCCAAAATCTTTTGTTTTCACTTCATATTTCACATGGAATCCCCTACCTTTGCCGTCCTTTCACAAGCAGCAGGGATGGTGCCCGGCTGACAGGAATAAACAGCAACAATATTTGTAAAAGGAAAATCTTAAAACAATGCCAGGAAAAAAAAGAACATATCAGCCACATAAACGCCGCCGGAAATCTGTACACGGATTCCGTAAACGCATGCAGGATGCAAATGGCCGCAAAGTGTTAGCCAGCCGCAGGGCTAAAGGACGTCATAAACTGACCGTTTCTGACGAACACGGTTCAAAAAAATAATACCAACATCCCTCAGGTCAAAAAGCCAGTGACGGAAAATGTATATTAGCCTTTGCCATTGCAGAGGCTTTTTTTATAGCTCCGGGCTTTAGCCCGGAGAAAATAAGATATTATCCTTAGTAGATTTTGACAACAACCCAACGATATTTTTTCAGGAAGGCAGACAGGTTAAAAAGCAGGAAGATGATTGAATCCCTTTTTAGTAAGGGTAACCATTTTTCTCATTTCCCGTTCAAGGTAATCTGGTTGCTTGAAAACAAGGAAGAAGTATTACAGGCAGCCATCGGTGTTAGCAGCAGGAATTTTAAAAAGGCTACTGACCGTAACCGTATCAAACGGCTGATGCGGGAAGCGTATCGTTTGCAAAAAGAACCGCTGAAGCATCACCTGAAACAACATAACAGGAAGTTATCCGTGTTTATTCTGTATACTGGAAAAGAACTGCCCGATTATGAAACAGTATACGAAAAAACAGGCAGCATCATTAACAGGCTGATAAAATTTTCAGATGAAACAAGTTAAATACCTGCTTAGCCTGCCATTCATTTTCCTGATAAAAATGTACCAATGGGTGATATCTCCCTTGTTAGGCCCTAAATGCAGGTTTACCCCAACTTGTTCGCAATACGGAATAGAAGCATTTAAAAAATATGGTCCGGTAAAAGGGTTGTGGCTTACCGTTAGAAGGTTAAGCAAATGCCATCCCTGGGGCGGGCATGGGTATGATCCGGTTCCTTAAGAAATAAGAAATATAAAATTAGAAATAAGGAATAAGGCTATTTTATACCAACACTTTCTTATTCCTTATTTCTTATTCATTATTAACGATTAACTAACAGCAGCCTTAAACCTTTCCGCCACTTTTTCCCAGTTCACCACGTTCCAAAAAGCAGCCAGGTAATCGGCACGCCTGTTCTGGTATTTCAGGTAGTAAGCATGTTCCCATACATCAGCGCCAAGTAATGGCATACCTTTAATTTCTGCTATATCCATCAGCGGGTTATCCTGGTTAGCTGTTGAAATTACTTCCAGTTTGCCGTCTTTAAGAATTAGCCATGCCCAGCCGCTTCCAAAGCGTGTCATGCCGGCCTGGCTGAATTTTTCTTTGAATGTATCAAAGGACCCGAAGGCAGCATCAATGGCATCAGCCAGCTTACCGCCGGGTTTGCCACCTGCATTGGCCGCCAGGCTTTCCCAGAAAAAAGTATGGTTCCAGTGTCCGCCACCGTTATTACGCACAGCAGGGCTAATACTTCCGGAAATCTTAACCAGTTCATCCAGCGATTTGTTCTCATGCTCGGTACCTGCAATGGCTTTATTCAGGTTATCTACATACGCCTGGTGATGTTTACCGTGATGAATCTGCATGGTAAGCGTATCAATATGAGGCTCCAGTGCATCATGGTTATAGGGCAATGCTGCTAAAGTAAATGGCATAACTAATGATTTTATATGTGAAAATTTAGTTTGATTATGTTATTACAAAATTACAGGCATTAAGTTGAATGATGCATCACAGCCTGCAGAAGTTTCACATCTCGAAAACGGCAAAAATTATCTTTTTGATGCAAAAAAATCTTTCATCAGGCTGCTGCAAGCAGCTTTTAACACACCACCAACCAGTTCTGTTTTCGGATGAAACGGATTATTAGTGCCTGCAACCCTTCTGTAACCGTTTTTATCGTCACTAGCACCAAACACAACCCTTCCTATCTTACTCCAGTATAAAGCACCGCTGCACATCAGGCAGGGCTCCACCGTTACATATAATGTTGCATCTGGCAGGTATTTGCTACCCAAAGCATTATATGCCGTAGTAAGGGCAAGAATTTCTGCATGGGCGGTGCTGTCGTTCAGCAATTCTACCTGGTTATGGCCGCGGGCGATAATTTTGCCGTTCATAACAACTACAGCACCAACCGGCACTTCATCCATATCAAATGCTTTCCTGGCTTCCTTTAAAGCTTCCTGCATATAATGTTCGTCGCTCATGTTATAGTGCCTACCTTTAATTAAAAAATTAGTTAATGATATATGCAAATGCTTTAGCGGCAGTTCGCCAGTTTTTTGACAGCGGTGCTACCAGGTCCGTTGAATTCAGAAAAACCCAGCTAAGGAACCTGAAATCTGCTCTTGAAAGGTACGAGGAAAAGATTTATGCCGCTTTGTACAAGGACCTGAAAAAAAGCCGGGAAGAATGCTGGGTTACAGAAAATGGTTTTTTGATTGCTGAGATCAACCATACCCTAAGGCACCTGGATAGCTGGGCTGCCCCCGAAACCGTTTCAACCAACCTCGTTAACTTTCCTTCCGGGAGCCGCATCCTAAAACAGCCTTTGGGCGTTGTGCTGATCATAGGGCCATGGAACTACCCGCTAATGTTATTGCTTACGCCACTGGTAGGCGCTATGGCTGCCGGAAACTGCGTCGTTTTGAAATCATCGGAATTTGCACCCGAAACCTCAGCAGTCATCAAAGAGATGATTACAGAAAACTTCAGTCCGAACTATTTACTGTTTACAGAAGGGGAAGGCGATAAAGTAATTCCCGGCATGATGGACCATTTTACCTTTAACCATGTATTCTTTACCGGTAGTACAGCTGTTGGTAAGCTGATTTACCGCATGGCTGCAAACAACCTGGTTCCGGTTACACTTGAACTGGGAGGAAAAAGCCCCTGTGTGGTGGAAGAAGACGCTAATATAAGAACAGCTGCTAAACGGATAGCACTCGCTAAATTTTCCAATGCCGGGCAAATGTGCGTTGCACCCGATTTCATCCTGGTACATCAGTCTGTAAAAGACAGGCTGTTAATCGAACTGAAAAAACTGTTACGGGAATTTTTCGGTTCAGATGCCAGGCAAAGCTATCAATATGGAAAGATCATCAATGAAAAGCAATTCAACCGGATCATTGCTTACCTGGAAGACGGCCATATCCTGTATGGTGGTCAATCAGACAAATCTCAATTATACATAGAACCAACCATACTTACAGACGTACCGGTTACCAGCGCTGTAATGCAGGATGAAATATTCGGACCTGTGCTTCCGGTAATTGCATTTGATACCATGGATGAAGCCCTGTCTATCATCAGC